>OJMK01000337.1_pt1 | contig 50980 bp, 66 predicted proteins | sample 1597201 | NCBI WGS metagenome assembly OJMK01 (sample SAMEA2452125, study PRJEB22498) | human gut metagenome | reverse complement strand
GCTGCAAGCTCAAATCCAGAGCGAAGGCGACGCGGCTCTCTACCACTCGAACAGGGCGGACGAAAACAGCAACACCAAAGCCTTCTATTTGTACACTTCTTTTAATATGGAAGAGCGAGTGGCTGGTATTATCAGACCGTTAGGCCGCAATGGTGATATGTTTTACAGGCCGTCTGAAGGCACTTGGTGGTTAGTCGTGGCCGTTGTTGAAGATTTCAGCGATGTCGGTTGGTCGAAAGTTCGGTGTACGCTCCAAGTGAATAAGCCCGCGGGGGTAAATGATGTTCCAACCGCTTGACTTCAACCAGCCGGACGTCTTGACCGCTTTTCACGCGTTCTTGACCACCTATATGGCGAATCTTGTGCGCCCAAGCAACATTATTCGAGGCTGGGAAAATCGCAGCTCTCTGCCGCCTAATGAGAACAATTACATCATCTATTCATTAAGCGGGGCGACGAGAGTTGGGACGAATGCGCGTTCAGAGGTGGACAAGAATGGGAAGTTCACCATGTCCACCATGTTTGAAGGACGCGTTCAAATTGACTTTTGCTCAGATACCGACGAGTCGAGAACTTGGGCCGCCTACTGCGACAGCGTTTTGCGCTCGCCAGTGGGCCCTGCGTTTTTTAAGGATTACGGGTTTTCCACCTTGTACTCGGAGGACTTGCAGTCGATAGAGTACACTGATGGGGCTGACCAGTACCTCAAGCGAACGGTTCTCACCGTCCACATTTGTTACACGCTCAAATCAACCTTCGGCGTAGAGTATGCTGAAAACGTGGCGCTCGCCAAGGTTGAAAACGTGGATGCTCACCACAAACCTTAAGAGGGCGCAAAATGACGATTGCCGCATCCAACATTGTTAAAATCGAACCTCGTGTAATCGGCGCGGGGCGTTCCGAGCTCGAGCTTAACGGCTTGCTCATCACGCCCGTTGACCAGACCACGGAACAGCTGGCCTTCCCCAGCGGGCTGATGGAGTTTACGTCCGCTGCTGCTGTGGGCGAGGTGTTTGGTACGACATCCCCCACGTATATGTTCGCGACCCAGTATTTCAATGGGTACGTGAACAAATTTTCTTCGCCCAAGGCTCTGTTTGTGGCCGCGTGGGCGAAGACTGCGCAGGCGGGTTATGTCCTCTCCGCGTCGAATCCTTCCACGCTGGCGCAACTGAAGGCCATCACTGCCGGCAAAATGAACTTCACCGTTGACGGCGCCAAGAAGACCGTGACTGGCATCAATCTCGCCAGCGCTACCTCCATGGCGCAGGTGTGCACTTTGGTGGCTGCCGACGCTGAAGGGTGGACATTGACCTACAATGGCGCGAGCCAACGCTTCATGCTCAAGTCTGAGACCACTGGCGCTGAAAGTTCTGTGGTGATGGACGAGCAGGAAGATGATGGCACGAACCTCGCCTACGCGCTTGGGTTGATGCCCTCGCAGGGCGCATTGATGTCTGCTGGCGTCGCCGTAGAATCCGCCAGTGACGTGATTGCCAGAGTGCTGGAGCACTCGCAAAACTGGGTCACCTTCACCTTCAGCGAACCGTCTGACACCGCCGATGGCGAATCTACCATTGGCGAAACGGCCTCCGCTTGGGCTGCACAGAACTACGGGTTCGTGTACGTCGGTTATTCCGACAACGAAGCGCTGGCCACAGCTGAATCCGATACCGACATCATCAGCAAGATGGCCGTGAATGATAACACGGCTTTCGTGTATGGCGATACGAAGTATGCCGCGTTCCTCATGGGTTCCATCGCGTCCGTCGACTGGAATCGTGAAAACGGCGCTATCACGTACGCGTTCAAGTCCGGCATGGGACTGGCGGCAACGGTGACGACGGAAGTTATGGCGAATTTCCTCGAGAACCGCAACGCCAACTTCTATGGCAACTACGCTACCAGAAATGCCGAGTTTGACTTCTTCTATCCCGGCCGTCTGCTGAACTCGAACTATGTGTTTATTGACCCGCTCATCAACTCCATTTGGCTGAACAACGCGCTGCAGGTCGCTATCATGAACGGCCTCACTATCGCGCCGCGCGTTCCTTATACCAATGGTGGATATGCGCGGATTCGTTCGTGGATGATGGACCCCATCAACCGCGCTCGTACCAACGGCACCATTGAAGCCGGCGTGAACCTGTCCGACGCCCAAAAGGCTGAAGTAATGGCGGAGGCTGGGATGGACATTTCCGAAGAGCTGTTCACCGCCGGTTACTTCCTGCAGATTGTTGACCCGGGTGCTCAAGCTCGAGTCAATCGCGAAACGCCCGTAATCTCGCTTTGGTATACTTACGGCGGAGCTGTTCAGCGCATCACCGTGGCCAGCACGGCAATTCTCTAATCGCAAGGATTTAACATGGCTGATTTCGATATTACTTCCACTAATGCGACTGGTGTGCTTGTCGTTGACCAGCTCTTCCCTGCCGGTATCGAGCTGGAAATGTTTGGAACCGATCAATCTGTGGTGCAGGACAGCGTGCAGGTGGCTGAAACTCGTATGTCCGTGGATGGCAAAATGGTGGCTGGTTATTTGCCGGCCATCTTCCCCGTGACCATCACGCTTGAAGCGCCTTCGCGTACTGCCAAGAGCTTTGGTACTCTGTATTCTGCAATGGCAACGAATAAAACTATTTACGAGTGCTCGCTGACGTTCACCGTGCCCTCAATTGGCAAAATCTACACGTGGTCGAAAGGCGTCCTCCATGACGGCGTGCCATTCCCTTCCAACAAGAAGGTGCTGGACCCGACGACGTGGGTTTTCCACTTTGAGCGGCTCGACATCGCGTCGTTCTAAGGTCCTCTGCCAGTAAACTCGCTAAGAGCTCGAATTTTCACGGGTAGCCGAAAAATTCGAGCTCTTAAAACTCATTTTAAAGCCTCGAAATGGATTTTGCGGGCTAATACTCACAACCGCAATTTCGACGAGTTTTATAAGAAAGTCTAATAATACGGAGCACTTATGCGTAAATCCATCACCGTGTCTATTGACGACCGCGGGAAGCAGCTGCAATTCAGAATCACGGAGATGCCGGCGACCAAATTGGAGCGCTGGCTCACTCGCGCCCTGTTGCTTATCGCGGCGGCGAATAAGGGCGAAGCCGATGGCGGCGTAGATTTGCAAGCCGCAGCGAGCCACTTGGCTTCCCAAGGCCTGCGTGCTCTTGCCAATGTTCGGTATGAGGACGCTGAACCGTTGCTGGAGGAAATGCTGAACTGCTGCACCCGCATTGATGCTGGCGTTGACCAGAAGTGCACGTCCGATTCTGTGGATGGTTACATTGAGGATGTGCAGACGCTGTTCAAGTTGCGGATGGAGGCCATGAAGCTCAACCTCAGTTTTTTTACCGAAAGCCCGTCGACCTCCCAAAGCAACGACAATACTCTCAAGCTCAAGGTTCCGGCATCAAAGGCTTAGCTGAATACGCGAACGTCACCAATGTGGTTGGAACGTTGGTAGCGCGGCAAATGGCGACCTTGCACGAGCTCCAAACCGTATACAGTTATACGGACGCCTTGGATATTTTCGAAACAATCCAAGTGGCTGATTATAATAAATGGGTTGTTGACGATTTCCACCAGCAAGAAGCCAAGCGCAAGCACAAAATCAAGTAAAATAAAAGGCCGCGAGCTCATTACTCGCGGCTTCTTCGCATTCTAGTAAATGCGCTTGCTGCCTTGCCATGAAAATTCGTATTGCCTCATCAAGCCATCGCTTGTGCGCACGTTCATCATGTAGACGCCTTGCTTGTCATTTTTGGCAAGCGATTCAGTCATTTGGAGCAATGACTGCTTAATCGCTTCTTCAAGTAGGTCCTTCAAAGTGATGCCGCAAAAGAACACAGGCGTCATCCCATCAGGCTCGCGGACGATTGACATGCGCACGATAAGCGCTTCTCTGATGCCCTCGTCATAGTCAATGGTGTTAGCCACTTATGCTACCTCCGCGTACCAAGTGAAGTCGATGGCGGGAATGTCAACGGTCACCGTCCACGGGTAATCCGTGATGATGCGGTTGTGTGCGTCAGGCGAGCTGCAAGCGCGGCGAGCGTTGCGCACGTGATTGACAGCCTGCTGACAGATGAAGTCCTTATCAGAGACTTCAGAGTCAAACGACACGTCAGTGATGGGCTCGTAAACGGTGTCGCCATCAGCGAGGTCGATGGTGACGTAAACGGCGACGTAAACCTTCTGTACGTTCATGATATTCCTCCAAGTTGTTCGTTGATTTCTTTATGCCATAAGCCAATGGTGATGTAAACGGGTTTTCAGCTGGAAAACGAATATTTTTTCAATTTATCCTCTCGGGCGGTAACCCTTATATAATGAATTCAAGTTGTTCTTCCGGCGAAGGTGAAAGGGTTGAAGAGAAAAAGGCTGTATGTTAATCATACAGCCTTTCTTCTTATGTGTTACTTCACAGTAACCAACTGTTCAATGTACATATCATCTTCTAACACATCACTGTAGAGCTTTAAAGACAACGTTTGCTTAGGCATGACGCCATGCTTCATCTTCATTTCTAAGTTCTTGGCTAAGCCTTTGAGAACAAACCTACAATTAGATTCGTTGAAGACTTGGTATTCAAGTGTACAAGTTGGTTCACAACCTTTATAAAAGAAGTTGTGCAGTTCAACAGGTTCACCCATGCCATCACTAATAGTAACAACTGCCAACATAGTGTACCTCCATTCATTATTCACTATTCATTTGTAGCAACCATTTGTTAAAGACAGTATGCACCAACCAAATGAACTTGTAAATAGCTTTTGGGCGATTTTATGAAAAAATTTTTCTAGGAGCCACCCATGGCGATTATTGATTCCTTCAAAATTCTCTTCGGCGTTGACCCGTCAGGCGTCGCCAAGGGTATGGCGCAAGCAGAGAATCGAATCAAATCAGGCGTTCAGAACATTATATCGAATGTCCTCGCGCCATTGACTGGTGCTCTGGCAATCGGTAACGCCTTCAATAACTTCATCAGCCAAGCCGACAAGCTGGGACTTCTCGCTGACAAGCTGGGCATGGACGTTGCGGAAATTGACGCATGGTCAGCTGCAGTAGAGAATGCTGGCGGGTCGGCTGAAGCATTTCAAGGGACTCTCAAGAGCTTCAGCGACAACCTGCGCAACGCAGCCCTCGTTGGTGGCGGAGCTGGTGTTGAATGGCTCTATTATATGGGAATCAGCGCAGTCAACGCTGAGGGCAAGCTCAAGAATTTGACCGAAGTGCTTCCAGACTTGGCGGACAAAGTTGCCGGCATGTCGAAGATGAAGAGCACGTATATCCTCCAGCAGTTGGGGCTTGACGAAGGCACCATCAGGCTGGTCCAGAAGGGCAGGAAGTCCGTCGAGGAGCTGGTTGGGGCGATGAAGCTCTTCGCCTACTCCAAGAAGGACGCTGAAACCGCCCGCGAATTCAATTCGGCGATGAACCTGCTGGGAAAAGGTACGCAGTCTGTCGCCAACCTTATCTTTGCGCAGCTCACGCCAGTGGTCACGCAGCTGGCGAACGAGTTTGTGAAGTTCATCGTCTTCCTCCGAGAACACGAGAATTTCGTTATCGCCTTCTTTGGCGTCCTTGTTGCTCTCTCCCTCAAGTTCCTAGCGGCATGGCTCATGAACCCGGTAGTTGCCGCCATTATGGCGATTATCGCGGTTGCGGCTCTGCTAGCTGGTATTATCGATGACCTCATCGCCTACATGAACGGTGGAGGCTCTGCTCTTGAAGACCTGTGGAGCATCTTCGGGACAGGCGAAGAAATTGCCGCGCGTCTTAATGCAGCATGGGAAGGCCTGAAGGCGACGGGCAAAGCCTTATGGGACGGGCTGACGGAAGAAGTTTCGCGCTTCGCCAGCTTCTTTGAACCAGCCTTGAAGCCCATCATCGGTGTATTTACGAGCATCTTCCAGCTCATTGGTAATATTATGGACGGCGAATGGCGTAAGGCTGGTGAATCCTTACGCAACGTCTTTAATAACGCCCTTGAAGCCGTGAAGAATATGTTCAAGGGCGCAGTGGATTACGTCCTTGACCTGCTCAACCGCATTTGGGATTGGTTCGATAATCTCGATTTCGGCAGTATCTGGGAGGGCATTAAGGAGTTTGCTGGCGGGTTCTTTGGCGATGACGACGAGGAAGCCAAGGAAAAAGCCAAGGTTAAGCCAACGGACAAAAGCCCGCTGAACAACAATCCCGCATTCGAAAATCCCTATGCCATGGGATACGACGGGCGTGGGAATCCTGTAACTGAAGCCCGCAAGGGACAGGCGTTGTTGCCTCCCCAAGTTGTTGCGCCAGCCCCTACGCTGGCCTCAGCTGCTCTGCCCACCATTTCCGCCATGCAGCACGCGTCAGCGCCGGCTCAAGCTCAAACGCAGCCTTCAGCGCTCGCATATAAGCCCGAGGCTCCAAACAACACAAAAGTTGATTCCACGCTCAACGTGGGCACCTTCAACGTGTACACAAACGCGACGAATGCCGATGGTACGTTTAACGACGCGGCCTCCTCATTCTCCAACCAGTTTGGCGGTATGATGTATCCCGCTCTCTCGGGGGTAAATACCAAATGAGCCAGCTAGCCATACTCAATTCTAACTCAAGCGCTGATTCCAACTCGAACGCCATCAACACGGGTTCTGAGTGGGCCGTCGTCGCGCGGAACAAAGGGTTGTCGGTGCAGTTTGACGGCATCATGGACATTGACGTCAAGAATGAGTCGAAAGTGCTGACGTCGCCCATTGAGAAGAGCAGCTTCGCCGCGTACAATAAAGTGGAAACGCCGTTAGACGTGGTGATAACTGGGGCTTCTCAGCAAGACGGCGCGACGCAGTCAGCCATTCTTGACGCGCTCAACAAGCTAGTGTCTGGTGCTGAACTGGTGGACATCGTGACGCCGACAGCCGTGTATCTCAAGATGACGCTCGAGTCCTATAGCTACAAGCGGACGGCCACAGACGGCGCGTCGTTGCTTGTGGTAGAACTCCACGCCATTGAAGTGCGTGAGGTGGAGACAACGCGAGTAACCAAAACCAAGCGAGCGTCGTCTGCCAAGACGCAAAAGACTGGGCAGACGCAGACAAAGAAGTCGAGCAACTCCGCGTTCTTTGACGCCAATGGCGGGAAGAAGCTCAATCTTGGAGGGCTGGTCTAATGCAAGAAATTCCGATTCGAGCTCTGCCGCGTCAGGAATTCAACGTTCTGCTGGACGACCAGCAGTGCACAATCCTCCTTTACCAACGCGGCCTGTATATGTATATGGACCTCACCGTTAATGGCGAGTTGGTCACTGCCGGCGCAATCTGCCTTGACGGCGCTAACCTTGTCCAGTATCCCACTACCAAGTTCAAGGGATCGCTCCATTTCGCCGATAGCCTTGGTACTGACCCGCCGCAGTATGCAGAGTTGAACACGCGTTTCTTCCTGTTGTATTTGTCTGAGGACGAAGAAAAACCCGAGTGGATGAAGTACTGATATGGCAGTTAGTTACACCAAGAAAGCCTTGCAAATCGATATCGAGCTCAATAATGGCCTTACAAAGTCATTTACGGGCTTGGCTTGCAAGGTGAGCGTGCAGAAATTAGGGCTGCCAGACAAGAATAAGGCGTCAATTTCCATCATGGGCCTGTCCTATGATGACATGGCGGCGGCTACAACCATCGCCCAACAGCCGTTCATGTTCGCTCGCAACCATATCGCCATATGGGCGGGCGAGCAAGGGCAGTCATTGACGCGCATCTTTTCTGGCAATATTTCCAGCGCGTGGGCTGATTTCAACACAGCCCCTGACCCAACCATGAAAATTGAGGCTATGACTGGTGGTTTTGCCAGCCTCATGTCCCAAGCTCCAATGGCCACGAGCGGCGAAACCAAGGCTGCGGATGTGGTGCAGCAGATGGCGGCGACGTCAGGATTCTCATTCAAGAATCAGGGCGTTGATTCCGCGTTGTCGAATACGGTCCTAAGTGGTTCGCCGATTGAGAAGGCGAAGGCCGCGGCGGACCAAGTCGGCGCTGACCTCATCATTGACGACGAAGAAATGATACTCCTGCCGAAGGGGGAAACTCGCCAAACAGCAGGCGGAACGATCCTCGTCTCGCCAACCACTGGTATGATAGGTTACCCAACGTTCGGCAACATGACCCTGAGTTTTAAGTGTTTCTTCAACCCAAACATCCAACGCGGCGGCCTTGTGCAGGTAGAGTCTATCGTGCCGAAGGCTTCTGGTGAGTGGCGGGTTTCCAAAGTAACGCATAACCTCACGGCGTACGACCCAAAAGGCGGCCCGTGGGAAACTGTAGTGGAAGGGACATATGGCTGGAGATTCCTCGGCGGTATACAGTAACCAAGATCTTGATACTAACTCTTCGCCCTATAACCAGCTCAAATTCATCATAGAGAACACGGTCAAGGGAATGCTGAACACGGCCATCCCGGTTATCGTGGACTCGTGCACAGCTCCGGGACCGACTGGCGGAGCGGGCTATGTGTCATGCACGCCGCTGGTGATGCAGCGAGGGTCAGACGGCAATGCTCTGCCGCAAGTATCTCTCCCCAAGTTGCCGTTTTACCGCGCGCAATGTGGTACGGCTGCAATCGTCATGGACCCCAAACCGGGCGATATAGGCTTGGCGATTTTCGCCCAGCAGGATTCGTCTAAGGTTCAAGAGGGCACTTCGCAACCTTCAACACCGGGTTCCTACCGGACGTTCTCTATGTCTGACGGCTTTTATCTGGGCGGGTTCGTTAACGCAGCTCCTGAGACCTTCATCCACCTGAACGATGAAAAGCGCGAAATCACCATAACAGGGCCTGATAAAGTCGTTGTCAACACTAAAATGGTTGAAGTGAATGCGAGCGACAAAATCGCGCTTAATACGCCTTTGGTCGAGTTGTCTGGCCGTCTGGTCCAGACTGGTGCCGATGCTGGTTCTGGTTCGGGTGCCGAGTTCAAGAACGGCTTGACCAACACCGGCGGCTCCATCACGTCTAACGGCATCGTCCTTGAGTCGCATGTCCACACGGGCGTTGAGTCTGGCAGTAGCACAACTGGGGGTCCCCAATGAGCCACACGAATTATTCTTTCATGTTGAATGACCAGTGGGACATCAGTTGTAACGGCGCCGGTCAAATCAACATCGCTACTGGTGATTACTGTGTCGCCCAAAATGTCGCCAACGAAATCAGGTGTTTCGAGGGCGATTTGGTGTTTGACACAGAACATGGCATTCCATGGTTCGACGTCCAGCTTGCCAAGCCAATCATCGCCGTACTCGCATCAACTTATATGCGCGACGCGGCTTCTCAAGTGGACGGCGTGGAGCAGGTTACGGCTGTTGATGTGAACACTGCGAACTTCGACCATACCACCAAACAGCTGTCTGGTTCCATCGAATTTACGACCACCACCCAAACTCCGATTATCGTCGAACTCTAGGCGGGCATATGTCTCAAACTCATATTTCCTTTGATGACGAGCTCGGCTTGCAAGTTCCTGCAACTGAGGACATTCGCACCGCCGTTGCAGATGACTGGCAGAAAGCGTTCAATCGAGGTGAGGGCTCGCCTCTTCTCGACGTCGAGCCTACTTCGCCAGCAGGCCAGCTTATTGACGCGCTGACGGCAGAAATCGAGGCGAAAAATTCCGAGCTCCTCTACTTGGCGAATCAGCTGAACCCCAAGACGGCAGTTGACCGCTTCCAAGACGCGCTTGGATATATCTACTTTCTCACGAGAAAAATTGCTGAAGCAACCGTGGTAACGTGCGAGGTTACAGGCCTCAACGGTACGACCATCCCATACGGCGCCATCGTACAGAGTACGGAAGGTTACAACTTGACGTGTTTGTCGAGCGTCACCATCGGTTCTAGCGGCGCGGCAACCGCATATTTTCAGGTGTCCGAACCCGGACCGATTGAAATTGCGGCGCACTCAGTTACCAAAATTGTGACGGTTATCCCCGGTTGGTCATCGGTAGACAACGACGAACCCGGGGCAACAGGGCGCCTAAAAGAAACGCGCGCCGAATTTGAAGCCCGCCGATACGCTTCCGTGGCTAAGAACGCCCATGGAAGCGCTATTTCTATTTATGGGACAATTGCCGATATCAATGGGGTCATTGACTGCCAAGTGCTGGAGAATACAGGCCCCAACCCCAAAGAAATGTATGGCGTGAATGTGGACGGCCACAGCGTCGCCGTATGTGTGTATGGCGGCGAAGACGACGACATTGCTGAAGCGATTTACACCAAAAAAGACGCCGGTTGTGGAACGTCTGGCAATACGACCATCCAGCACGTGGCGTATGACTTCGCCAACGCCCTGTACGAGTACAAAATCTATCGGCCTGAGACCATAAGTTTTAATGTACAGGTTGCAATCCCGAACGCGAGTGCGCTCAATAACAGCGTCAAGAACGCCATCAAGAGTGCTGTGATAACTGATTTCCTCGGCAAGTCTGAAATCAGTGGTAATTCGCGAGTCGGTCTTGCATCGACAGTTTACGCCAGCCGCTTCTATATCGCAGTTATGTCTACTGATGGCGTTTCACAAATCAGCAATATCAAGATCGCGCTCGGGAACACCAACTACGCGGACTCGGTCGTTATCAATGCTGACCAAGAGCCGGTTATAACCGAAGATAACGTCACCATCGTGGAGGCTTAAATGGGCGCTCCTACGTGGAAAAACATGGACGAGGTAGCCGATTTTCGTGAGTTATACGACGTCGGCTCTCTTGCTTCCATCGCTATTCAAAGTCAGTACGCGGCCAGTCCTACCATGGTAAAACTGGCGGGTTCCTTTCAGGATACCATGGACGCCTCCAGCGACCTCGACACCATTTACAATTGCCTGTTCTGGTTGCCGACGTGCACAGGCGTGGCTCTTGACTATTGGGGCGACATCGTCGCTATCAAGCGCCAGCTGAACACGTCCAGCGGCCAAATTGTATGGGATGACGAGACATACCGTTTTCTCATCCTCTACAAGGCAGTGGCGAATATCTCCGCAAGTGACGCAGCTTCAATCAATGATTTGCTTACTCGCTTGTTCGGCGAAGGTGTGTTTATTTACGACAAGCAGAACATGACGATTCGCATCATCACGCTGTTCTATGCGGATGACCAGCAGAAGGCGATTTTAACCAACTATGGCCTGTTGGCGCGTGGAGGCGGTGTAGGCTGGGAATGGCTGCAAGTACGACCTGAGGAAACTTTTGGCTTTGCCCATTCAGAGCTTCAGCCGTTCAACCAAGGCGTGTTCTTGCCGTACGACATTATCGAAGAATAAGGAGCAAAGTTTCTATGAAACCAGTCTATCCTACGCAATGGCTGCCGTCGCCGTACGCCATTGATGGCGACAAGACGGTGCCTGTTGCCACCAATGCTTCACAAGGACGGTTTGCTGCGGATATTGGATTCCCGCCAGAAACCCAGAAGCCGATAGCGCAAGGCGGTATTCCTCCTCACCGTTGGGATTTCAACGGCGCCTTGTATCAACTGTCTGCCATCTTGTTTTACTTCCAGTCTGGCGGCATGATTACATGGTCGAAAGACATGCAATATATCCCACCGGCTATCGTGAATTATAATGGCGTTTACTACGCTTGTATTAAAGAAAGTGGGACCGAGACCGACGCCAAGAAAGCCGTACAACCTGGCACTGATGCTTCCTATTGGAAAAACTTGTTCGATTTCCTCGGTGGTCAATCCGAGGCCGGCGGGTTCGTTAAGGCGAACAATACTGTAACCCTAACTGGTAATGCTACTGGTAGCGGCAAATTTAATTCTGCTGGTGACGTTACCATTTCTACCGTCGTTAACGAGGCCGCTCAGGCACCTAAATGGAAAATTGCCCGTACTGTGACCTTGACTGGTGACGTATCTGGTGCTTTCTCCATAGACGGTACGCAGAACGTATCCTTCAACACTGTATGTTCTGTAGCCGACAAACTTCGCTATCCACGCTCTATCACTCTGTCGGGTGCTATTAATGGAACGGCCCCATTTGACGGCAGTGGTAATGTGGTTATTCCCACTACGCTAGGCTCTTCAGCGGGCGGTTCCATGGTGCCAAACTGGCCGGCTATTGCAGGCCGGGCGCGCGATGTTACCCATACGGCGGAGAAAAATGGCTATTTTTTAACATACTTTGGCAATTCAGGTGCCGGTTACGTGTATATTAATGGCTGGCAATCTCCGTGGCTGCGCAACGGCGGTTCTGAGTATACAATTACGTTCTGGCCGTTATGTAAAGGCGATACTTATAATGCGTCTGGCGGAGGCTTTAAAAATTTATACTGGATTCCATGCAAATAAACGGAGCGACTTATGGCCTATGATTTCAAATATATCCGCACGGGCACAGGCGAATTGTCCGGCCCGTCCATGATTTGGCAGACTGAGCAAGCTTTGACACAAATTGGTACGTACGCCGATGAAGCAAATACCCAGGCTGATGAAGCTCTGGAAACGGCCAATACTGCGCTTAATAAAGCCAATAATGCAGCCGAAGCAGCTGAGCGAGCCCAAAATACGGCCGATACAGCTCAAGCTGCCGCTAGCCATGCTCAGGAGACCGCCGACGCTGCTCAGGTTGCGGCGGACAACGCCCAAGATACCGCTGATGAAGCTCTTGAGACCGCCCAGAAGGGCGTAGCTGACGCAGCCAAAGCTCAGGCTGCTGCAGACAAAGCTCAGGCCACAGCTGATGCAGCTCAGGACGCGGCCGATGCTGCTCAGCTGACGGCGGATAACGCCCAGAATGCGGCTGATAAAGCTCAGGACGCGGCTGATGCTGCCCAGCAGACTGCCAACGATGCGCTCAATGCCGCCAGCAACTCGCAAGGCTCGGCTAACGTCGCACAAGATACGGCTGACAATGCTCTGCTTGTAGCGCAGTCCACTCAGCAGGCATTCTATGAGCACGTTCGCGAGTATACTCCTCAGATTGCCAAGGCGCTGGGAGAATTCGAGGCGGACAACACTACGGTGAATTTCGACAATTTCACCGATTCCGTCAAGCTGTACATCACCAGCCCTGATGCGTCCATTACAGGGCCTAACGGCAAGGTTAACTCACCGTTCTACCTGTGGAACTTCACTACGGACGACCGTTCGTCTACTGCCCAGTTTGTATACGCAGCGAACGGCCTTACGTACAGCCGATATGGTACCATAGGGCAGAACGACCTCGTCCCCGGCACCGATACTTACACGCTCGAGAACAACAGCAAAAACGCCATCCTCACGTGTAATGGCGTCGCCAGTGGTATGACTATCACCAAGAGCGGTTCGCTGACCAACACGTGGACCGCGTCCGATACTCATAATTCGTATATCACTGGTACGTGGAACATCAAAGGTATCACCAACGGAACAATCGATCTCAACGGCGTTACAATCGCCAACTTGTCCGATACGGGATTCTATCCTACTGGACAACAACAACTACAGGAAGACAACACCAGCTTCGTAATCGAAGACATGACCTATAGCGCTGACGACGGCCTGACCATCAAGGTGACAGTCCAGTGGCTGAATATCGATAGTCAAATTAGCTGGGACAGCTGGAAGGTGGACACGCCTGCGGTGGACACGCCTGCAGTTGACAACGTGACTATCAAGTATAATTCGTCTAACGAGCTGCAGGCGAAGGACGTGGCGATTGGGGGGAATGCGAGCGATCTGGCGAGTGCGCGGGGGCAGATTGGAGATGCTAAAAAGATACCAAATCTGGACTTTAATACGCTTACAACTCCGGGAAACTATAGAATAACGGGGAATCCCACTAACGGTCCTTCTTTGCCTCTCAATATCTCCGGAGCTTCCATCGGTTCTCTTATTGTAGCTGGTACTTCGGGACAGAATGGGCGCATCTTTCAGATCATGATATCCGGTAGCGCGGTTACGTGGAGGACTATTCAAGATTCGACAGGAACGACATGGAGCGCTTGGCAACAGTTGCTTTCAGGAAACAAAGTTGGTGACGGCATTCGCGTCACCAACGGCATCATCTCCGTACCCGAATACGAGGGCGCGACGGCATCGAAGGCCGGGACGTCCGGCCTTGTTCCGCCCGCAGCCGCCGGACAACAGGAAAGCTTTCTGACCGGAGGCGGGGAGTACAAGCCAGCGCTCACGAAGATTTCGGACAGCGTGAACTTGGCGGACTCGAAGACGGCGGCGTCCGCGAAGGCCGTGAAAGCGGCCTATGATTTGGCGAACGGCAAGCAGCCAGCACTAAGTTTTACGCCCGTGCAGCAGGGGGGCGGTGCAGGGCAAGAAGGACAAAAGATCTATATCGGGTGGAGCCCCAGTGGACTGAAGGCGCAGGCGGATACTCTCGATCTTGGGAATGTCGTCACGACATCCGCCGGATGTACAAAAGCCCCAAGTGCGGCTCTTGCTGACAATGCGACAAACGCGCGAAACTTAGTCGTAACAGATGACGGTCAAACCGCGAAATTCAACTGGACTGGACGATATACAGGACAACCGGAGTGGGTTTGGGGTGGAAACGCGGCAGAATTTGGAAACATGTATACATGGAACCCAAGTAATTTTAGCGTGAACTATGCGACAGACGCGCGAAACTTAGTCGTAACAGATGACGGTCAAACCGCGAAATTCAACTGGACTGGACGATATACAGGACAACCGGAGTGGGTTTGGGGTGGAAACGCGGCAGAATTTGGAAACATGTATACATGGAACCCAAGTAATTTTAGCGTGAACTATGCTACGAACTCAAGCAATGCATGGCAAACAACGATAGTTCCCAATGTAGCTATTGGCGATACTAATCAAGCCGTTCCAGCCGGAGGTACATGGACTTTTATCGTTTCTAGGAATGGGGCTGGTAATATGGGCACAATCGCAGGTGGAACAGTTATTAACCAAGGCGTGTGGCTAGCAATTAGAATTGCATAGGAGAAGATATGAATTACGGACAAATCATCCACCGGACCGCTGACGATTCATACGTCATCACGAAAAACGGAATGCCCTACCACGTCTATCCCTATGCCGCCGAATTTGCGGAAGAATGGGACGCCGTGTTCGCCTACGCCGAAGCACACCCCGAATGCGTGACTGAGGAACAACCGTATACGCCGCCCGTACCGACAACCGAAGAACTCGCGGCTCGCGTACGCGCCGAGCGTGATAGACGTATCACCGCAACAGATTACCTTGTCATGCCTGACTATCCGCTTGATACGGATAAGCTTGAAGAGATCAAGGCGTACCGCCAAGCCTTGCGCGATCTTCCTCAGCAACCGGGCTTCCCTTGGGGTGGACCTGACGATCCTGCGTGTCCGTGGCCTGAAAAGTTTGTTACGCAAATCGACTGGCCTGAGCTGACCGTCAACGCGAACATCAAAGCCAAGTTATCCTTCTAATGAAAAAGCCCCGCTCTCACAAGCGGGGCTTTTCTTTTACTCATTTACAGCATGGCAAGGCACTCGTTTATGGCGCTGCACACCTCGTATTCTACGCGTAATGTGCAAGCAGCAACGAACAGTACAAGCAGGCAATAACCTAAACCAAATTTAGTGCTGTTCGTCAGCATATAGTCCACCACTATTGCTATCAGTACTGCCCCAACTGCCGCAAAACCAAGCGCCGCGCTGACAAGGCTGATAATCATAAGATAGGTAATCATTGCATTACCTCGTCATCGTCATCGTCGTCTTCGCCTATGCCGTCATCAGTGAAATCGTACTCGCTGACTACCGTGCGCGCTTCAAGCCCGCCCAAGTTACACGGCAGGCCATGAGGATACGTGAAGCCATCAGCAATGTCGCAATGTCCGTCGTCGCACAGATAAGGGCAATTGCAATCGCTGTAATAGCACCGAGTGGTATGGCGCAAATGGAGCTCATGCGCGAAATCCACATAGCAGATAACAGCGCCCATGTCTTCACGCGAGCGTAATGGGAAAATATGGCGCCTGCCATCATGCAGCAGCTTCAATTCATTCTCAGACGGCACCCAGCGTATGGTGCCTTCACGCTGAGGATGCTCGCCTTCCAAGAGCCACATGCCATTGTGCCGTACCAGCCTAACGCTGATGTATGTGTCGAGCTCGCTCAGTCCCATTAGTCGTCCTCATCATATTCAAAAGGTTCAGCAGGCTGGTCCACCAAGACTGTGAAGCGTTCCTTCATGCCATCAAACTCATACTTGGCTTGGAAATAGTGGACATTCGTGTCTTCAAAGAGTCGCTTATCAGCAGGCGACGCAATCCAGCACTTCCGCAGCTTGCCAGCTTCGTCTATCACATAGATATGATCGTTATCGCTGGTGTACTCAACGCGCACGGGAAAGAATTGCGTATACAGCGTTACCATTCGACGCCCTCCACTTCTTGGTCAAGATCGATAATCAGCACGTCGTCTTCATCGACATAGGCCATGGCGTACAGCTTGCGCACTTCATCCAACAGCAGAACGTCCTCTTCGCTCGCGGCGCGTTCGATAAGGATGCTCTTGTCTTCGTTGTACGCCAGCACAGACTCGTTGCGCGGAAATTCGCTCAGCTGAATCTTAACGATAAACCAATCAGTCGCCATTGTTTACACTCCTTCCGCCTTAAGCTGCTGGTCATTCGCGCGAACGTCATTCATAAGCTGAGCGAGGTAAATCAACTTCTGCAGACCATTGGCGTACTTCATAATCGAGCTGGCCCAATACTTTTGCGGGCGCGTTTTAGGCTGGCAATAGTAGATGGTGTTGTAATTCATACCATTAGGTATAATACTGCGAGCGCCCAACATCGCACCAACAACGGCGCAATTAGTATCCGTGTCATAACCCAACTTGGTGACTTCGCCCATGATTTCTTCAAAGCTGGAACCAGTACGCAGGCCAAAAGTGAAAGCGTGCTGCAAAGCAAACAGAACCCAACCATGCCCAAGAACAGGCAATTCACCACTCACAGCTTGTATAACGCTTGGCGCAATGAATGCCCGCTTGCAGAAGTCAAGCGTCATTTCTTTAATACGAGCGGGCTCATAGCCTTGCAGAGCGTAGTACAAACCGGCAATAAACGCATGGTTGGCGTCAATGCAAGTACACGAGCGATGCGTCAGCTCGGCATCCCAAGTAGCCAAGTCTTCAATGCGTGAGGCAATGCGGCCATTACGCGTGATTTGCGCGCCATAGTTGGATAAAAAGAACAGCGCAGCAACGGGTGCAACGCGCATAAGTGCGCCGTTGCCTTGCGCCTGCTCATTAATATCGATGTAAGTGCCAGTCTGTTGGAGTGCCGCAGCAACAGTAGACCCGCAATCAACAGGCCGCGAGTAATACCAATCGCGATACGCCGTCTTCATGGTCTTCGCGAAGTCACCATGGTTGGTGACATCCGCCAAATCTTGGCCGTTCAGCACAACCTCACTCGCGATTTCATACACCTGCTGAAGCAGCAGGCTCATCATTTCAGAATCGTCAGTAAGCTGACCTGCCATCAGCTTATGCGGTCCGCCTTCAATTGGCGCGGTCAAGCCATTGGGAAAATGCTTCTGCACCGCTTCAGGCGGGTAGAACTCGCAGCCCGCGCCAATGGCGTCACCTGCGAGTAAGCCAAAAATCATGTTTTCAATTCGAGCCATATTGAGCCTCCTGCTGTAACATTTTGGCGACCAACCCATATACGTAGGTTGCCTGCTCTTTGGTGGTGATATGGACGGTTCGCTTATCTTCAGCGCAAACAATAACAGGCTCGAATGCTTCAGATGTCAATGACGCCTTATGGCATACGATGACAGTTCCAGCCTGCACGTACTTGACGAGCGAACCTTCCAATTTCACCTTGTCACCAAAAGAAGTATACGCCATCAGCGAACCTTTGTAAACGCTTGTATGGCTGATTTTCAAAATAAAATACGTATCGAACGGGGAGCATGCTGGAAATTCGGACATTACCTCCATAAGATGGTGATGCGCAAATGAATCGCGCGAGCTGACTATGGCCCTCCCGTCGTCCACCATCAACACTGAGTCGCATGCGTACACGAGGGGCAACATCAGATATCGCCCTCATTGCCGTTCTTCTTGATGATAGAAGAAATGTCGCTCATGTCATTATCTTGATAAGTTTCAGGCAGAGCCTCGTTTCCGTAGTCATAATCAGTAACCGCAGCGCCAAGTTGCGTAGCCTTGACATCAGGGCGCTGAGGGCACTTATTGCACTGGCGATATGCTCCGCACAAGCTCTTAGCGAACGTGGCAGACAAGCGCCTGCAATAAATCAGCTGGTCAGCATTACGCTGCTTCCATTCGTCGGCGCTCTCGAACGTGGCCATTTTGTGCCGCTTCTCAGTTTCGGGGTTTTTGAGCACGACAAGCTCGCCAGCTTCATTCTTGAACACCTGCATATCTCGCTTGATACGCGTGTTGCTGGCGATACGCTCGCGCTCTTTTTGTACCGACTCAGAATCAACCCACGTGTTTTGTCCCCACAGGTTGGTAGGATAGACGCTCTGGCCTTTTTCCTTCTGCTGCTCAGCAACCTTGGCACTCTCCGCGCGCTCAGCTTCCTTCTTCTTTGCCTCCATAAGTGGCTTGTCGATGGCCATGGTTTGGATCTTGTTGCGGAAGTGGTTCATGCTGCGCATGCGATAGTTCTTACGCAGCATAGACTTTTCTTTGCACTCATCCGAGCACCAGTCGTCAATGGGGTCGTCAGTGATGAACATTTCGCCACATATTTTGCAATACTTAATCATCAGGATTCTCCTCAATCTCTTCGTTCAACAGTCCTAAAAACAGCTGTTGCAGGTTTTCATTCGCTTGGAGCGAGGCCAAAATACGCGTATCAATGGTGCCATCAGCGACGATATGGTCTATGACGCACGTATTGGTTTGTCCCATTCGCTGAAGGCGTCCATTAAGTTGTTGGTATGTTTCCAAACTCCACTCGAGGCCTAACCAGATAATATGGTGGCCGCCAAATTGCATATTCAGCCCATGGCTCAATGACCGAGGGTGGACGACGAGCAATGGTACTTGTCGTTTATTCCAAGCAGAAATTATCCGCGCGGATTCGCCTGCAGGAGTTCCGCCAATGATGACCTTGGCATATGGAAATTTCTCCTTGATGACGTCCAGCTCGCTGCGGAACTGAATGCACACGATGACTGGTTCACCATCCAAAGCCTCGAGCTTTTCAGCCAAAGCGTCCAGCTTGGCATGGTTGTCCATCAGCACGTTACGCTTCTTGTCATAAACGCCGCCTTGCAACAGCTGACGAACTTTAATCGCCGCCGCTCCACGTCCGTTTACGGCCACCTGAGACCCGCGAATTTCAGTTACAAGGTCCTTCAGCAACTGCTTATAGCGCAGCATTGTCTCCTTTGGCAATTTCACCAATGAGCGCGTGTAGATAGGCTCGTTCAACTCCAAGTAGTCACGCGCGTTTAACCTAAACGTCAGTGGCGCAACTTTTGGAGCAATATCATCAACGGCGTTCGGCTTTGGTATGAACACGAATTTGACATTGGGGTGCTTATCGCAGTAACGCTTTCTGAAGGTTGTAATATTCTCGCCTAAGGCCGCGCCTTCATCCAGCATATAATACTGCGGCCACAAGCCTTGGATATGATTCCCTATGGGAGACCCAGACAAGCAGTAAATCCGCTTGAACACAGGGCGCATGGCGAATAGCAGCTGTGTACGAACAGAGCTGTGCCCCTTGAGAAACGTCGATTCGTCAAGCACCAAAGTCCCGCGCACGAATCGCTTTATCAGTGCTGGCGACTGCTTGTTGAGCCACTTCAGTCCTTCATAGTTGATAATATACACGTGGTGATGTTCACGCGCAACCAATTGGCGCGTGTCCCCATGCAGCACCTTGAAGGTCAAGTCTGGCCGCCACTTCTGAAGCTCCTCTGGCCACGTAATGGTAGCGACGCGAAGCGGAGCAACCACAAGCGTGACCTCTTTTTCATTCAGCAGGTGGCATAATATGGCGGTCTTGCCTAGCCCCATGTCAATGGCAAAGAAGCCCTTGTCATGCTCACGGCCCCAAGCAATGGCGCGCTTTTGATATTCTCGTAGCTGCGCCATCTACTTCACCAACGTTACGATAAAGTCAATAACGACATAGCTTGAATAAAAGCCTATGGCGGTGAACAATATTCCTATGACTCGGTCCCACTTGCTGCATGATAGTGTTATCAGCGCGCTGCAAATGGTGTAGTAAAACGTGATACACGCGAGCAGGCAAGAGAAAAAGGTTACCCATTTGCCTATACCCATACGTTCCTCCTTTGTCGTAAGTCCTTGTTATTCTTAAAGATGCCTTATTTTATCATGTTTTCCGCTTGCTGTATACGCTAAATGCGGGCCAATTTATATACTCTAACTAGCTGTAATAACTGGCAATTCTATAAAACTCGTTTTAACGCGATTTTCTTAAGACGTGAACATTTATATACGAATTGAATTTCATAGGCCTTAAATCGAGTTTTAAGGCCTCGTTATTTTCGCTCTACCCGTAAAAATATGAGAATCGCCGCTTGGGCTCAAGCGGCGATTCTGTTTTATCACATAAATGTCAGGTAGGAGCCTACCAATGATCCGATGCCAAAGGCTATCAATATTTTTCCAATCAATCGTCGTCCCAAGTTGCCGCCGTACTCGTACATCAGCAACCCGCCAACTATCATGGTAAGGCTCAGCATCCGCAGGTAATCCATCTGAGACATGCTAACCTCGCTTACTTTACCATGGCCTCTGTGATGATGGGATACCCATAAATCCGCCATGGACTAATCTCACGGCGCAAAGGAGTTTCCTGCAGGCCCATCGCAGCACACCTACGCCGCCAGAGACCTTGCGCCGCTTCCCATGCAGCCGCATGGGACTCAAAGACGCCGCAAATTTCCTTGTCGTCAATCTTATGTTCAATCAGCACGTATACTTCATCCATTGGCTCTTACCTCGCGCAAAATCAGGTAGCAATTGGCGGGGCTGAAATCCTTCTTCACGTCCCGCCGCCGCAAGTGGCAATACTCGTACGTGGTGCCCAAGTTGGCAGCTTGAGAATCCGCCCACTCGAGGAAGGTGTTGGGATTCTCCAGCCATGGCAAATAGATGCGGTCCCAATACTTGACAACCAACGCTTTGAAGCGTGACAACTCTCGCCCACGCTCATGCCTTAACGCGAAGACGCTATGGACGAGGTCATACTTGTCGCCATACTTCGCACGTGATTCGCTCAGCGGCTTCTTACTCATGAGCTTGTCCCGTGCTCAGTATATTGAGTATACGCCGCAGCTCTTGGCTGGTGATGGGACCAATGCAGTCAGCGAAAAGTTCCTCTTTCACGCCTTCTTCGCCGTAAACGAGGAAAGGAATTACGTTCAGCGGCTTCTGCTGGTCAAGGCTATTGAACGTATGCAGGTAAAGAGTGTGCTCAATGAGACGATTGAGCTTGCGAGACAGCCAGAACCGATGCGCAATCCGCCAATAGGTCTCAGTCACCTTCTTGCACTCAGGCTGAACGCCAACGAACATGTCAGTGAAATATTGGCGATTGGTCTCGAACGGGCAATTTCTCAACGGGCAATTCGCATGGTTCTGACGATAGTTGCAATTGCACATGAACGCGGCCTTGGCTGGGTCAACCGCCTTGATGGCCTCGTCAGTCAAAACAGCGTTAATGCCGTCACGATAGACATGCGAGTCAAAGAACTTCTCAAACGTCGCGTCAGCAGCGCGCAGGCCTTTTTGCAAATCCATACAAACCTCCATATTGTTTTTTCAATCTATACCATGAATATCCGCCAATGTAAACGCGTTATATGTCCATAGCGTCCAGTTTGTCATGGCGAATTCTGATAAACCGAGGATGCCGCATACTCCCGTATTCGGTCAGCCCCTGCCCGGCAATTTCGATAGTACGACCAATGATTAACGATTTATCGTCCCACAAGACTTTTCGCAGGTAGTCAGAGAATCCTCCGCCGACCTTCACCATAACACCGTTCAAGTCGACGATGACGCCGCCAAGCATGCCTTCATACTTGCCGCGACCTTCAAAAACGCCAGTAACCACAGCGTCAACCGTGAAAACTTCCTTCAGTTTCATCCAGTTGTTGTTGCGCACATTGGCGTATTCAGAGTCGGGCACCTTCAGCATAAGGCCTTCATATTTCTGATCAATGGCCTCATGGTACAAGCGCAAGGCTTCGTCTTCAGAGCGTACCAATTGGTGCGTCACGAAGTGGACAGATGGATGGTTCAGCTCGTAAACAAACCGAGCTGCATCTTCCAATCGCTGGGACAACGGCTTGTCAAAATCGACAATATCGAACACGAAGAATTCGGCATCAGGCGTTTCATTGTATGAGCGAAGCGCGCCAGATGCGGCATTGAAAGACTTGCCATGCACCATCAGCTCGCCGTCAAGAATAGGTGCTTTCATGCCGATAGCTTCACACAACCAGTCAAGGCCATGGAATTCTTGCCCAGTACGAGAATAGAAACGGCCGCCCCTATATTGGGCCCGGTCTCCATCGTACTTGACGGACGCCAGCAGCGGATATTTCGCCTTGTTGGGGTCATACAACTTGGCGAGCTGCACGTCCATGGTGTAGATAAGGCCGGGAAATACCTTGTTGATGGAAGGTACGCCTAAGCCAAAATCAAACGTCCTGTTGATGACGCAAGCGACAATATGCTGACTCGCCAAAGTCAGGCCAGCAACGAAGGCGCGAAAAGCGCCGCGCGTAGCTATGGTGCTGCTCTGCTCGAGAATTGACAATTGCACCTGTAAGAGCTGCGGAGTGAGCTCAGTAAACCCGTAAGTCCGTGGAACGACAAGCTTCGACATGCCATACGAGTGGAAAGGCGAATACGCCATTTCGAGATATGGGGCAAGCTCAAAATATTGGCTCAAAATCTCTTTCTTGCGGTTTATGCTGCGTGCGCCGCGAATCTTCATGACGCCGTCCCATAACTGCGCAGTATCCATATTTCCCTCCATAGATGTTGTCGATTAAGTCATCCACCTCAGACTGCGTTTTCACAACCGCCACGTTGGCGCCGTTGTCTTGGAGCGTAGACAACACCACCTTCTGAATGGGCTGGAGTGTCCCTTGCGGCCGCTTGACCTCTACAAAGACCACGCAGCCGTAAAGGATAACCACTCTGTCTGGCCAGCCCGCCATAGATGGCGATATGAGCTTGGGGCAGATGCCGCCCTCATTCTCCACGCGGTTGACCAAATACCCTTCAATTTTGTTCTCAGCATAACCCATGGTTAGCCCTCGATATTCTGCTCAAGAGAATGCTGCCAAATCAGCTCTTTGTGCCTGCGCATGAGACCAGTGAAAATGCGATAGCACACACGCTTATTCGCCTTATATTCGATTGCAGTCTTGAGCAGGTCCAGCCAATCGCCAAGCTCGAGGTCTTTATTAGCCCACAGGAAGGTTTGGAGATTGGTGAGATTCATGACAGGGCGAACATACTCCATTCGCGATTCGCCCGACAACAGCCATTTGTCAAAATCAGTCAAATACTTCTCGAATTCTTTCATTACTTCATTATCCATCACTTCTTATAACGCGGCCCAACCCAACCGTCAGCCCGCAATGGAATGTCCTTCGACCACTCAGTGCCCTTGCACATGCACTCGAGCATCAGTGCAAGCCGCTCATCTGACCCATCTTGCTCTTCACAGATATTTTCATCATAAATGGAGCCAATGATAGTGAAACCATGACGCTCAAGCTCGAATTTGCCATCATAGAGAATATCGCGGCCCAACGCTTGGATGACGTTTTCAGTCAACTTGCCCGGCGTGCTGTACTGGCGTACGTAAGTTTTGGTCTTTTGGTCGATGCCAAGGTAGGTCAGCGCTAAGCCATACTGCCCATCTTGCAGCTTGGGGTCACGATAATACATCGCCCGCCCACTAGCCAATGTCATCTGTAGCCACTTGGCGCCAGCGCGGTCTTTAATGACGCGGAAGGTCGTCTTATACGCAGTGAATGCTCTGCCTTGGTTCGTGACCGCATTTTGTGCGGCATTCATCAGCTTATACCATAAGCGAACAACCCTATGGTACTTTTTGCGGTATCCTTTAACGATGGCGTCAGCTTGAGGCAAGCTCAAATCGACACCAAAGCGAGCAGCATAATCAACAAATCCACGCGCGCCCATTCCATAGCCGCAGCCGAGAATGCCGACTTTGCCCATCTGGCGTTGGTCTTTTGTGACCTCGTCATATGGCACCCCATAGTTAAACGATGCCATATCTTTGTATTGGTCAAACTTGTCAGCGAAACGTTGGCAGGCTTCCCAATCCTCCGCCAGCCATATGAGCAGAATATACTCAATGGAGGAATAGTCTGCACACATGATATGGTAACCCGGTTGAGCCTTAATCATCGAGCGGATGAGAGCTCTGGCGGACTTAACTGGGTTGTGCTCGCAAACAGACAGATCAAAGAAACTCGCAATCTCGCTCTCTGGGTCGCTGACACTCGCGCGCGGCAGGTTGAGCAGCTGAAAGCCCATACCTGTGATGCGTCCAGTGTGAGCCCCGTAGTAGCGCGAATTGTCGTACATGCGGCCTTTGCTGGCCATGTTCACGATTCGCTTGTACTTGCCGATGGAGGACAGCCCAAGGCTCGCTCTCATCTCAATCACGTTCACGACCGCATCAGGCAGAGTCAAGAAATCCGCGTCATTCATGAGCGCTTCAATGGTGTCCTTCTTGAGGTCAGGTACCAACTCAAAGCCCATGGTGTCATTCACGAAGTCCTTAATCCGCTTGACCTGCGTTACTTTCTCAACCGCGCCATTGGTTACCCGCGGCAGAGTCTTGTTCTGCTCGTCTAGGTAAACAGTGGTGACTTTGAGAATTTGCTGCGCCTCGTCAACCGCGATTGGCAAGCCGCGCTGATTGATTCTGCAAGTAAGTTCCCAAATCGATTGCTCACGGTCAGACAGTCTGTCAGCTGGCAAATGACGAAGAACAGCAGCCGTCGACTCAACGTCTTGCCTGTTATACTTAATATAGTCTTGCCAATATGGACCAACGCACTGGTGCGGTCGTGCTCGCTTAAACATGTCAATGAGCATCGACCCAGCTGAATCTTTCAATTCTTCTGGGCATATAGCCTTGGTGGCGTTCATCAAGTTCTGAGGCAACCCGTATCTGCCGCACAGCGCTTGCACGTCCACCACTCGATTGAGCGGCAACTCAATGCCAAGGCATGCGCGAGTAACCGCAATTTCAAATTGCGCGTTGAAGGCGTAAATAATGGAGTCATTGAAGATTTCCACTGGAAATGGCCCGTCGTGACACGTCCACGTTTCGACAAGTCCATCATCAATCTTCCATGACGCGATTTGGATGTATAGGCTTGGGTCAGCGCAGTAATTCGCGCGGCCAGCCTCTACAAGGTCCATATCGCAGCCTGTTTCATAGTCAAGAATGAGCTTTCGCATAACCACCTTATTAAAAAGGGCCCCAAATTGGGGCCCCTTGGAATACTCATTTACAGCAGTTGGTCTTCAGAGCCCGTGGTTTCATCCCATAGGGCGCCTGCGGATTCTTCCTTTTCAGCGAAGGCGCTGAAGGCGCTTTCAGCCGTGCTGCGGCCATCCATGCGTTCGCCATCCTTAACAAACATAATGTGATTCAGTGCGCAGCCCACGCCAAAGGACTCGTTGTTGTATGGGAAAAATCCCAGATCGCCGCGGCAATAGCACCCAGAGTAGAACACCTCTGGGCTGACGGGCTTGGCGAAGCGGTCAACGGTACCCGGGGCGTTGATGCTGGAAGCAGTGATGAAGTAATGGCCACGATAGCATTCGCGTCCAGCCTGCTGCTCAGGCAGAGCTTCTTCATAGTACGCGTCGCCGTCCTTGAAGGGATTGTTGAACTTGGGAGACTTGACGCCCGCAGCAGTGAACTTGCCCTTCTTGATGCCAGCATTGACGGCTTCTTGAATGCGAGCCTTGAACCAGTTGATGGTAGCTTCATCATCCTTCGGAATGAGGAAGCCGCACGAATACTTGGCGGTTCCGCCGCGAGCTTCACGAGGCTGGGCGATGGAGGCGTAAGTAATGCGAAGAACGTTGGTAACGGCCATGGTGAATTCTCCTTTATCTAGTTGTTATTGTTGGTATTGGTATAACCATCTGCAATCCGCTGGTAGTTGACGCGCATTTTCTCGTTAAACGCGTCCGCAAACTCATCAGCGGTTATGCCAAGTTGGTACAGCAAATTGATGTAATAAGCTTCCCACAGCTGAAACAACCGTATGTCAAGTTCTGATACGGGTTCCGCCATAATAAGCACCATATGCGGCTGACCAATTTGCGACGTTACAGCCATCAGCTGCTCGAACATGGACATGCAAATATTACGCTGTTCCATCGGTCGAGTAATTCGCGGTTCATCGCAAAAACCAGCCCGCTCAAGCAGAGCAGCCAAATCTGGTGACAAGCCGTTTTTGTTTTTGTCTTGGTCGCTGCCAGTTATCCATGTCAAGCCAGCCGCGCCGACGAGATATTCGTAGAAGAAGAATACGTCAACCGCTTCTTCTACCAAATGGCGCTTGTTGATTTCTTTGTAGTCAGCAGGCCGCCATGGCTTCCACGGAAGCTCATTGAGCACTTCAACGATTTCAACATTCAGCGCGATAGCTGCTTGTTGGCGCGTCAAAGGACACTTGAGCTTTTCATGGTAGTCGGCTACCTCTGACATCAAATCAATCATATTGACAGATGCCATACGCTCACTCCATTTAAATGATTAATTGATGATTTTTAAATAACACGCAATAGAATTCTTGTAAATAATTTTCTGAAAATTTTTTATGAAAAATTTTGTTCAACTGCGTCAATAGCTTATTTGACCATGTAAAACACGCCGTCGGCGTTATTACCAGCCGGTAACGTTATAATGCCCTCCACGTGAGACCATCCAGCTGTCCCGCGGGCCAATTTCCACGCCTCATAACCCGGCCGCCTCGTATGCTGCATGAAGAATACCTCCTGCACGCCAGCTGCAATCAGCTGTTTGGTGCAATCCTCACACGGTTCGAGCGTGCAGAAACATATGCGATGGCGTCCTTCCGCCTTATTGCGCAATTCGCCCAGCTGCTGAAGTGCGCAAATTTCCGCATGGATAGCAGGACACGAGAGTCCATCCTGCTTGCGGCAATGACCTAACGCCAAGCACTGACGGCGTTCGTCAATATTGGCGCCATACACAATTTCAGGCTGTCCTGAAATCGAGCAATTGAGAATCACACAGCCCACATGCTTGTCGAGGCACGTGGAGTGCATCGCGGCCTCCTTCACGCGCTTCAAGTGCTGGGCTAAAATAGGTGAAGCGAACAAGTACATCCTTTACTCCAATAAAGAAAATGCGGCGCAACTCGCGCCGCGCTGTCAACCATTATTCTTTGAACCACACTTTACCGCAGGTCATTTTGCCTTGCTTGCACGTCTTGTGCATGAAGCAGTCTGGCCCAACATAATTGAACAACTCGGGAAACCACTTCTTACACTCGACAAGCACACGTTCAGCCAACATCTGCATCTCGAGCGTATTGCGCAAGCACAAGCGCAAATTCAAGAAATTCACCAATTGGCGTGCGTTGGTGGTGACTACGAGATTGACGCCAATGCCTTCTGGCAGAATCTGACGAGCTTCAGACTTGTCGATGCCTTCATCAATCAACTGGTCATACAGCCGCAGCGTCTGCTCAACATGAGCGCGAACAAGCGCATTCTTCGCCATAGCTTCGCACATAAACACGGGATACTCGTCATACTTTTGGTAGTGTTGGCTCGAGCTGGTTGGGCTCTGCATGCGATGGCGCAACAGCTGCAAGCTGCAAGCACGAGAAATATCAGTAATTTTGAAAGTAACCGTGGCATGCTCAAACACGCTAGTGTGGTTAGCCTTCAGCAAGTATTGCGCGAGCGTGGGACTGTCAGATTCATTCGCCATCTGCCGCATCGTCTGACTGCTCGCATAACACACGAGCACGTTCGGATTGGCGGTCTTATTGAGAATAACTACTTGCGGGTCATAAGCGTTAACCATTATTATCCTCTCCAGTCGGTGTGTTATGGCGAGTCAGCCAATGCAAAAACATGGCGTTCGCAGCGATATGAGCCGTGTGCTGCAAGCCGCTTTCTTCATCAATGGGCTCTTCTTTCAACAGCGCCATACAATGGCGTAATAGCGCAGCGCGATAGCGAGCTACTGCATTTGGCACTTTCTGCCAACTGTTGACGTCATATTTCTCCGCGCCAAACGTCAGCACTTTGCCAAGATCTTCAATGAAATACGGGTCGAGCAAGTCAAGCCGCGGCTTGCCGCCGTCGAACTTAAGACCCACTGACTTTTCTTCAGCCATAGATACCTCACTTGTTTACGTTCAAAAAATATATTAAATAAAAAAGACAAGAAAGTAAACAAAAAAAAACACGCGACTAGTGAAAGCCGCGTGTTTAATGGGAATGAAGGAACGTATGGAGGAAGATGCGAAAAGCTATGAATTAGTTGGCGCTTTCGTCGTCGATGGCTTCGCCGCGGGACTCACAAAAGGTGAGCAGCTCAACGCGAGCTTCCGCGAGTTCGAGCTTGGCGCGAGCCACACGCTCTTGCATAACGGTCAGCTCGTCGACTTCAGCATCAGCAGGGATATTGTCAAACTTCTCAACAGCACGCTGGCAACGAATGACATCGCCCTGTGCGCGCTCAATCGACTTGCGAAGAGCGGCGGCCTTCTCTTCAGGCGTACGCTCGCGAACAGGCTTCTTGGAAGACTTGCTGGTGGCCTTCTTGGCGGCCATGTAGTCAGCGTAGCCCGCTTCGTCAGTGATGTAGAACACGCCGTTTTCGTCCTTCACGGGATACTTGCCCATGAGACGAAGCTGCGCAAAGGTGGAAGCGATGGTCTTCGGCGTGGTGTTCAGCGCTTCTTCAAGCGACTGATTGGTGGCGCCACCTTCGAGAATGAGGTTGAGGACCTTCGTGCGGAGATTGGTACGTTCAGCCATGGTATTGCTCCTTTATATTGTTTGTTTTATTGACCGCGTGGGCAAGCAGAGAAGCCCCGCCTGTTTTCGCAACCAGCTAAAAAACATTGCCTCGGGCCAAAGCCCACGCGGTTCAAGCACAAGCACATTGAATGCGTGCGGCGCATTCGTGCTGCTTGATGAATTCAGTATATACACATCCAAGAGGTTTGTAAACGCTTTTTTGCCAACTTTCTCAAAATTTTTTCTTCTTTTTCACTCCCTCTTTAAATTGTTAGTTTTGTTTAATCTTCTGCAGAATCTGCAAAAGCCCCAAACGTGGTTTCCGCCGTGGTAATAGGCTCGCGTGGGTCGCTGTCATGAACCATAACGGGTTTGCCCAGCGCCTTCATATAGAGGTTGCTGAAACCGTCAACCTTCTTCATACCGAGCTTTTCAGCCTGCGCCACAGAAATCAGCTTGGTCTCGTACGGCTCAATATCCGCAGCCTCAAGTGCCCTGACTACCTCAAGTTCAGGAGCAGCCCAGCGACGACTGGAGCGTCCGTTGACCACCTTATAGCCCGGGAACTGACCAATAGAAGCTCGCTTGAACGCCATGGCCTTGATTTCGGCGATGGAACTTTCGAGCTCGTCCAGTTGCTTAAACGCCTCGACCAACGCCAAAGTGGCGGCCTCGTCTTCGGCAGAAATTCCGTTCTTGAGCACGTCAGCATGCTCATCACAGAACTTGAAGACCTCGGACGCCATATGCTGATGGTGTTCCATGCGTGCCAAGCACATGCCTGCAGCACTGCACCAACGGCACTGAGATGCACCCGGGTTGAACGTGGGCTGCTCGCTCTCAGCATTCTTAATGGTTGGCATGAGCTCGTTGTGCAGCCAATCGAGTAAATCTTGCTTGGATAACGTCCATGCCTTGAAATTCTCAAGACGGGGCTGGACGATATGGAGCGTAACCTGCTGGAGATCGAACAACGCCATTTCTGCCAGCTTGCCGAGAGCATATGCCTTCAGCTGGACATTGTCTTCAACAGCCACAAAGACCCCGCCGCCAAACTTCCAATCGAGAATATGCAGCGTGGAACTGGCAACATCGGCCATGGCGATATCAGGCGTGCCGTAGACCTGCGGAGCACCCCATGGTGCAAGGGTGGTTTTCGCCTCGATGGCGAGCGTCATATTGGGATTGTATACAGAATCAAAGTACGTGATACACTGGTTCACCAGCATCAGCTGTTCTTGGGAGAGTTCCGCGAGCAGCTTATCAGTGCTCCCATTTTTTCCAGAAGTCCGCATACGAACGACTTCAGCCATGATGTCGTGCAGCTGAGTGCCCTCAGACGCGTATTTGGATGACCCAAAGCTGGGGTATTGCTCGCACATCTTGACGCTGGCAGGGCAAGCGATGATTCTGCTGAGCTGACTGGGACTCATCGCGGCGTGCGCATTTGCCATAAAAACCTCCATATAAAAGGTAAGACGTCGCCATGGTGTCATGGCGACGTCAAGTTAATGAGCTTGGTTAGAACGTAGCGCGCCGCACAAAGTGGTTGTTGCACTTGGTGCAAACGGATTCAGTGGGCCAACCAGCACGGAAAAACCACTGAAAGAGCGCGTCGATAACCCAAAACACGCCGCATGTCAAAATGACGAGCAGCCAAAACAAAGGCTTGAAGCGGCGAGTGGGCTTGTAACCGGTGTTACCGCAGTAAGGGCAGGGATGTCCGACATACACTTGAGCCATGGTAAGTCTCCTTATTTAAAGGTTAATCATTGCGAAGAGCCAAGCGCAGCATAAAAGGCGCGGCGAACGCCATCAAAGCCTCCCACGGCTGGTTAGTCAAACAGAACATCACGAAGAACAGATGGCACATAATAAACGTCTTCTTACCAACCATGATAGCCTCCAACTGACATTTTCGCGCTTCAACCACGCGTTGATTTCTATATGACGCGAGCCAATGAAAAAGTAAATGCCCTCGAGCTAAAAATTTGTAAAAAATTTTTGAAAAATAATTCGAGCCGCGCCGTGTACATTTGCTCGCTCGCGTGGCATCTTGTTCTTATCTTAATGATGGAGGCAACGTTATGAAGACAATTATGGAGGCAGTTATGGACCGCATCACTATCGACACCAGCATATATGAATTCACCAAAGAAATCAAAGTCCGTCCTACCGATAAGACAATCGATGCGCACTGCGTGTACGGGTTGACGACAGAATATACCTTTAATAAAGAAACGGACGACTTCGATGAAGAACGCCATGTTCTTATTGAAGAGCTGTTTGTGCCGTTCAAGTATCGCCGCCAAGGCATCGGGCGGGCTCTGCTCAGAGCGGCAGTCAGTGATGCCAAGAAGCGGTATCCGAGTATGGCGATTAAGCTGGTAGTCGAGCCGCTGTCGCCCGAGATCGACCAAGATATTTTGGTAGAGTTCTATGAATCTGAAGGCTTTTCAATCGAACAAGACAACGACGTCATCATAATGTCTTGCTAACAATGGAGGCCGCCATGGAGTTAACCGTTATCGAAATGGGCAAAGATATTGTCGTTACAGCGGTAGACCATGAACTGGACGCCTATTGCGTATTCAGCAAACTCAGCGCCAATCGAGACCATGATGCGTTCATTGTCATAACCAAGTGGTTTGTGTCTCGCCATTTTCGCGGTCGCGGAATTGGGCGCGAGTTGTTCAGAGCGGCCGTTCGTGAAGCCAAAACCAGATACCCCGGCTTGTTCATTCATATTATAATCCCGCCGCTTGATGAAAGCATGAATTACAGCCGTTTGGTGAAGTTCTTCAGCAACGAGAATTTTCTCGTCAGCGCCGTTGATAATGTGGCCTCTTTAATTAACTAACCTGTATAAAATCTCGCTAAAAATACGAATGCCGCCAGCGTGAAACTGGCGGCATTTTTCTTATACGTAACGTACTGAAATAATAGACAAACTTTTTAAAACTCACAAAAATCAGAAACGCGAGCTATCCTATACAAAATCAATTTCGCAAACCTTAAATCGAGTTTTAAGAGGTACGATTTTTTGAACTCGCCCGTAACTCGACTAGAAATCATAAGTTTCCACCACCCTGATGCCGCTCTTCGTGCTCTTCACGTCGACGACGTACTTATATGCGCGATATTGGCACCAGAAGCCGTCGTTCATCAGCTCGTCGCGTGAACAACGGCACCCTTTCTTGCGCAAACGCCTGTGGAGATTGCAGCAGTATATTACGAACGCCCGCGACTTAGGAGGAAATCGCTCGACCTCCTCCTTAAGTCTGCTTATTTCTACCTCCCGCACAAGACGATGCGCCGTTTTAAAAATGGCGTATAAAGTCAAGTGGTTAAGCATAAATCAGCTCGTTTGCAGGCGGGGAAGTTTGTGGTACTCTACGCCGAACTGGTAGCCTGTGTAGTCAGACAACAGCTGCAAATATCCGCGCGTGCGGAGGCATCCATCAAACTTCGCCAGCTCTTGAACTTGCTCCACAGACAGAGGCAGAGGGTAAAGCGTGTGCATGGTGCCCGTGAAAATAACGCGAATAAAGCCGTCGTCGATGTTGCAGCAAGCCTTGTTGTATTTGTAAATGTCCATGAAAGGCTTCACTTCCATCAATTCCGCGCTTGGCTGCCATTCGTAAATACGCTCGACAACAGGCCTGCAGACGTCCGCCAACAGCGTTTTGAGCTCGGTCGTATATCCATACGAGTCAATCCCGCACAAGTTTTTCAGCCTGCGAGAGACGTCAGAGTAGGTGAAAACGTAAGGGTTGCTGGCGGAAAACTTCCGTGTGAAGTAGAATCCCACATCTCCCAACGAGTCAAGAGGATGGAGTTTTTGCAAGGCGTTCAGCATCAAGTCCATCATTCCCTCGTTATACTTGCGCGGACGATTGCGATTCGAAAGCGTCAACCAACGAGCTTTATTGCTCAAAATGAGCTTGGCGTCAACTTTGTTAACCGCCGTATAGCAGTCCAGCAGATGCGGAAATTTCTCGATAAGCTGACCGAGAGTGGGAAAATCTTCGTTTCTACTCATTGCCAATTACCTCCGTAATGCCATTAAAGGCGCCGTTTTTGAGTTCTTCTTCAGTCACTGGTAGCGGATAATACGTCCTATAAGACCGCTGACGTTGTAAACGCACAACGCCTTTTGTGACGTCTAACCATTTTGGAAGGTCCTTTCTGCCAATAAGCGGCTTCAAATACTCGCTACAAAGCGTAGTCAGCGCGCGAGTGAGCTGCGCTTTTGAGCGTATGTCAGCTGTCATATTCGACCGCCAACGTATCAGCCCTTGCGCGGTTTTCAAGTTTACGAGCAGGCCGCTACGTGACGGGTCGCCAATATTGAGCAAGTAATCAGGCTCAATCTCAATAGGAAAGAGCTCCGACAGCTCAATATCTTGACTGTTTTTGGCCATCAGCTTGGAGTTTTCTTCGTTAAGCTGAGCTACGATTTCTGGGCTGATAAGCCATGGTTTTTCGCCTTTTTGACAGGCGGTTTGGTACTCTTTGTACAGGTTTTTGTAAAACGCCCGCCAATTGAAAGCGTTAATCACGTCCCAGTTGAAGCCGCTGACGCGAATTATCCATAACCGCCTTGTGCCGCTTTTGGTCATAGTCAACGAATGCTCGTTCGTCGAACCGAACACCATGGCACGCCGCGGAAGCGTGATTGGCGCTGTTTCATATATGGGCGTGAACTCCATGAAGTTCTTGGTGAGCATGTCTTTGCAGAATGACGAGGCTTGGGCGTCAGAGCCAAGAATGCCGTCGAACTCGTCAATCACGAGAATAGGCTTGCCCGCCAAGGCTATTTGGAAGTCACGATATTCTTTGGATGCCGTGAGCGGCATCGACCACGTGGACACAAACAGCGAGCGCACATTTTGCGGTATAATGGAGTTGAAGAACCCGCTTTTGCCGCATTGCTCTGGACCAACGAATATGAGCATGCCGCCGTTCATGTCATACGGCCCAACGAATTTTGCCTGAAGTTTGATGATGGTCATAAACGTAGAGTACAGCAGGTGCTTGGCGAGAGCGACGTCTTGCTGTGGATCTAAGTATATGGAATCAAACACTTTATCGAACGTGGCTTCTGGGTCGTCGTCAGCGGTTTCGACCCATTGCATGAAGATGTTGGCATCCTCCCTGCCAAGTTCGATAGCCTTTTTTCGCAGCAGCCCAAGGCATTCTTTCAGCCTCTGCCCATAAATGCCGCTTCGCGGATACAGCACGTTTTGGATGAAATCCGTCAGCACGGCATCAAGCGTTCTGCCATCAATGGGGCCATATAAGGCGGGCAGAATGTCGTTGTTTTTGACGATTGCCTGCTGACACATGAGGTCTTCATCGCCCGCCAAAAAGAACTGCGTGCCGTTCTGGAGGATACGCAAATGGTAAAATTCCGCGAACCCCCATACGTTACGTGTGTTGCACAAGTCGATGCCTTTGGCGGTTCTCACCTCTGGCGTGTACTTTACTAGGTTGTAAAGCGCCTTAATGGTGCTCGCTGAAACACCGGCGATTTGCGTCGTGCCAAACGAGACCCACTTTTGGCTGACTGCATTCGCGTCGTACGAAGTGGGGTCGGTGCGGCTCCACTCGTCGAATGCCTTAAACCCTCCATTGGTATTGTAAAGTGAATGGATGCCCATACCAATACGCAGCCAAAACTCATAATGGCTGTACTCGGTGCCCGTCAGCTGAAGCCACGCAGCCTTGACGCGCTCGGTTTGGCTCAGTGAAATACCAGCCAACATCTGACGAAGTTCCGTCAGCGTAATGTCTTGGTGCGACGCCGCAAATGCTTCTAATGCTTGAACTTCGTCTACGTTGTCCGCCTGCAGAACCTCAGGCGTGAGCGTTGGCGAAGCTGTTGGCAAAAAGGCCGTGTGGTCAATCGTCGTTAACCTACCAATAGACCGCTCGTGCACGTTACCCGTCACTCGCAAGGCGTGCTTACCGACGAAAATTTCGCCTTGTACGCCATACTTGCTTGGTATGGTATACTGCGCTTTGGCGCCATCCTTAGCGCCAGTGGTTAAGTAGAAGAGATGAATACCATTTCCACTCAACGAATACTCTGTATAGGTAGGCGGAAAGTCTTCTGGTATCATCAGTCCGTGGTCGATGTCGATTACGACGAGTTTGTTCTTTGGGCTCGTATACAAGCCAAAGGATTCGCCGTCGACATCCGCCAACGTCTTGCCCGTTTCTTCAGACCCCTTCGCGCCCCACTTTGGCCGTTTGCCTGTAAACGACGTCCAGAAAGGCAGGCTGGCGAGATCTTGCGGAATGTTTTTTCGCATAGAACCTCCAAGAACTTCATCTTATCGTAAAATGAAAAAATGTACACATGAAAATGGAACAGGGCGAGCCGTCATCTAACCGTCATCAGGAGCCATCAGGTGTCATTACGCGTAATTAGCTGTTTTTATTAGTTAATGACACCTGATTGCGTAATCGGTGACACCTGAGTGACGCCTGCGATGACACCTGAGTGACGCTCGATGGCTTATGATGGCGGCCATGAGTTTTCATACCAAACTACGTTACCATGGGTTAACGTGAGAACTTTCTCGAAAAGGGCTGTTTACAAAAGGTTTACAATGCGATATGCTTTCTTTAAAGTCTTTAAAAGGCTTGGTTTTCTTCATGAAAACGAAAGATGGCCAATATCGTGATTCGCCCGCAACGCGAATGCGTACAATGGCCCCACGGCTGGAACTAAACAGTTAACCATCGCACGGCCACTGACCGGTACATCTGTAACTGCCATATTGCTCTGCTGCAGGTTCGCACAAGTACCAACACGTGTTAACTGCACTACCCAATGGGTAAGACGGTGTGCTTGTTGACAAACGAATAGCGAAAACGCAACATACTCTTTTTCTTGACTTTGTAACGTTGCGAGCGAAAACTAAAAGAGGTTCTCGCTCGCGACGAACTTTTAGATGCAAAATTTTTACCTCTAAGTGCTTGAAATAATTGATGCGCAACAATGCGCAACAATGAGCAACAATGAGCAACTTGCGCATTTTGTTGCTCTTTCATACATTTCAGGCACTTAGAGCCAAAATGCGCAACAATGCGCAACTTTTCGAGCTTCGCATAATTTTTATGTGAGTATCATTGTTACTTAAAGGTAACAATGAACGTAAAAAAGAAGACTCCTTGCATAAAGAGCTTTTTGAAAAAGTTGCACATAATTGCACAATTGCACAAATATAGAATAAATATACAAAATAATTGAATAAAAAAAAGTGCAACTGAAAAATTTAGTTGCTCATTACCGCGCAAAACGCGCACATTCAATAATTTCAAGCATTTAACTTACTAAATATTTAGTAAAACTCCGCTGATTCTTCAAGTGCTTGGAATTATTAATGGCATGTTTTAAGGCTCTTAAAACTCGATTCTACGCGTGTTTCTATGGTACGTGGTTAAATCCTCACGTTTCCTATAAAAATGCGTAGAATCGAGTTTTAAACGCGTTAAAACTCGAATTATGGGCTTTCGTACGCGTCGTATGGCCCATGGCTCGCGTCTTCTCATGGTATTATGCCAAATTTCCATACAATTCAATCATTTATACGCGCGTAATGCATAACATGTTGGAATGTATGGAAATTGACCGAATGCGGATTGCCGATGCAACGTGCTGGTTTAATTGGCAAACTCTTAAAACTCGATTTGAGGCCTCTGAAATTCGATTCGTGTATAAATACTCGCGATTTGGTTCTTTTGAGCTCTGTGCGAGTTTTAAACGCGTTAAAACTCGAATTATGGGCCTTCTTTGTACGCGTATCACGCATATCGCGTGCGTTTTACCCGATAAGGATACGAAAATGCGTAAAATCAACGCCCTGATAGTGCACAATGCGGCTACCTATGACACCATGGACATTGGTGTGGAGGAAATTCGGCAGGTGCACATAAAGGAAAATGGCTGGCGTGACGTCGGCTATCACTATGTGATACGCCGCAACGGCGTCATCGAGAAGGGACGTGACGAGGCCATAGTTGGCGCGCATGTCGCTGGCCACAATGCGAATTCCATTGGGATTTGCTTGGCGGGCGGCTTGAGCAAGGTCGACGGCAAGACCGTGGAGCTGGCCAATTTTACTGACCAGCAATACGATTCCCTCTACAAACTCCTGACTGAGCTGATGGCAAAATACCCGCTCGCGAAGCTCTACGGCCACAGCGATTTTGCGAACAAGTTTTGTCCCGGGTTCGATGTTCGAACTTGGTTCAAGAATTATCAGCAGGCGCAACGAGCCTCGTCTGCTGATTGACGGCGCCTCTCCTCGCCGTCACTCTCCTGCCCTTGCCCGCCGTGTATCCTGCGCACGGCGGGCTTCTTTTTAAAGTCTTGAAATATATGGAAATGTGGTTCATCGGGCATTCCATGTATCTGAATTTGTTGGTGTTTCATAAGTATTTGAAACGTTTAACAAAGGACGAACCGATGAAGAACAAGTTGGCTATGTTGCTTGCGTTCGTGATGATGCTGATGGTCTCTGCATGCAACGCGGACGAAGCCGCCATCAACGCGAGGAACTCGCTGCGGACGGCGAAAGTGACGTATGAAACAGCAATGGAAGCGTCCGTGGAATTCCACAAAGCGGACAAACTGACCGACGAGCAGATGGCGAAAGTCAATGAAGCGGCGGTCATTTTTGTGGACGTTTACCTCATGGCGGTTGATGCGCTTGACACCTATGTGACCACCAACAAGGCCCTGTCCGAGCAGGATTTGGCGGCCGCTGTTGACGCGGTTACTGATGGGTTGAACACGTTTATCAAGAGCCTTGTACAGCTGGGCGTGGACATTAAAGAGCAAACTGACGCCAAGGGGTAAGCCATGAAGGTATCGGACGTCATCTTCATCCTCGATCTCGCAATGTCGATTGGTATTCCGGCAGTGCGAAAAATCGTGGAAGCATGGGACAAGGAAACGGTCACTCGCGAAGACATTGAACAGCTTCGCGACATCAAAACCCCCGACCAGTTCTAAGAAAACGGTGCCCATATATGATTGAATCGTTTCACAAAGCGATGAGCGCGCTGTCTGAGAGTCTGCCGTGGATCATAATGGGTGCCGTTGTGGGGGCTACTATGAACGCACAAGTGACGAACAGCCCAAGCCTCTGGGCGACGGTACGCGGATACATCGCCAGCTTAATTTGTGGCATTGGTGTAGGTACGGTCGCCGTACTGATGGCGAAGAGCAGTGGAGTAACGAACGCGGACGCAATCGCGTACATAGGCATGGGTATGGCGATGTTTGGCAAGGACGCGTATCCAGTGATACGAGAACGAATCTTGCTGGCATTGCCGAGGAGGCAATCGAATGGCAGTAATGACTGACACTGACTTTGAACAGCTGCTGATGCTCATCGTCAGCGGTAAGTCGGTGTCTGAAGCGAGCGTGGAGCTCGGTTACGACGACCATGGATCAGCCTTGTGGTTTTACTTGGATGACGGAGCTGACCCATCACGCCGTGAAAGGTATATGATGGCGAGACGGCTGGCGGCTGACGCACAGTTTGACCAAATTCTCGACCTCGAGAACAAAACTATCCAAGAAGCCATGAGTCCGCAAACGCTGACGGCAGTTGTAAACGCGCGTAAATGGCGTTTGGGCAAGATGAATCCGAAGATTTACGGCGATTCGCAGCAGCTGAATTTGACAAGCTCGGATGGCTCTATGTCGCCGGCGGCCAATGCGTCGTTGGTGTCCCTCTCGTTTGAGGAACTCAAGAAACTCGCCGAATCGCTCGGGTAAAACCATGGGGCTTCACTTTATGAACAATTTCAAAGGCTTGCGTAAACGCCCGCGCTGACGACGTTACTTATAAGTAACGCGCGGGCGTTTACGCATGCGAAACTTCCCGGGTATGCGTATGAAACAGGCTCTTAAAACTCGATTTAAGGCTCGTGAAATTCGATTTGTGTATAAATGCTCACGATTCGAAAATTCGCGAGTTTTAAAGGTTTTACTAAGTATTTGAGCCGCTTACGTGCCCGTAGGAGAGCACGATGTGGGCGACTAAGGAGCAGATGGCTCGCGACGTGCGGCGTGAGCTGGCGCGTAGAAGTTTTGAATTTTTTGTGCGGGAGGTAACTCCCAACTACCTTATGGGCTGGGTGCACAGGAAAATTTGCACCGAGCTCGACCAGTTCTTGCAGGACTCTCTCAATGGGCGTTCGCCCAGACTCATGATAATGATGCCGCCTCGCTCTGGTAAATCGGAGCTGGCAAGCCGCAAATTTCCAGCGTATGCCTTGGGGCGGTATCCCGACCTGCAGTTTATCGCGACGTCGTACTCTGCTGATTTGGCGAGCAGAATGAGTCGTGATGTTCAGCGCTGCATAGAGAGTTCCGAATACACGAAAATTTTTCCGTCCACCAGACTGAGTTCTGGACGTGACGGATACAGCCGAACGACGGACCTGTTCGAGATTGTACAGCACAATGGGGCGTACCGGTCAGCCGGTGTTGGTGGCGGTATTACTGGCATGGGCGGCAATATCTTGGTCATCGACGACCCCTTTAAAGACCGCGAAAGTGCTGATTCTCCAGTCCAGCGGCTGAAAGTTTGGGAGTGGTATACGTCGACACTATATACCCGTCTTGCTCCGGGCGGAGGTATATTGTTGATAAATACCCGTTGGCACACGGGCGACTTGTCAGGGCGTCTGCTGGAGATTGCGGCCAGAAAAGACGAAGACGAGTATGTCGAGCGATGGAAAATTGTGAGTTTTCCCGCTATTGCCACCCAAGACGAGGAGTTTAGAAAAGCAGGCGAACCGCTGCACCCAGAGCGGTACGATTTGCCTGCACTCCTCCGTATCAAGCAAGCAATCGGCTCTCGTAACTGGGAAGCTCTCTATCAGCAAAATCCCGTTCCCGACGGCGGCGCGATTTTCCTCGAGCGCTGGTTCAAATTCTGGTTCCACTCGGACCTGCCTCAAACGTTCGACCAAATGGCGATTTCGTGGGACTTGGCGTTTAAGGCATACGATACCAACGACTATGTAGCTGGTACCGTATGGGGCAAAAAGGGCGCCGATTTTTATCTGCTGGACATTCTCCATCAGCGCTTAACCTTCACGCAAACCTTGGCGGCCATACGTGATTTACACACCAAGTGGCCCAAGGCAAAGCGCATTTTCATTGAAGACGCGGCCAACGGGCCAGCAGTTATCGACTCGCTCTCACGGTCGATTCCCGGGATTATCCCAGTAAAAGCTGATGGGTCGAAGGAATCGCGAGCGCACTCGGTAACTCCCCTGTTTGAAGCGGGCAACGTCTGGTTGCCCCACCCCTCGCTGCATCGTGATGTGCAGGCGTTGATTACGGAATTTCTCCAATTTCCTTATGCGGAACATGACGACTTGGTGGACAGCACGACGCAGGCCATTCGAGAAATGACGCGTCGGCGTACTCTTGCCTTAAATGCCGAGTTGGCGAAGCCTGCGCCGACGGCCTCTCTACTAGGAGCGTTCTCTTATGGACGATAACAAATTTAGCTCGCTGAGGCTGTCGCCGGCGATGCTTGACGAGCTTTTCACGCCGACAGCACCAAGACAGTATACGGTTGACGAAATTCGGGAAATGTTCAAACCCGCCGCAACGCTTGGTGCGGCTCAAGATGTCCAGCTGGCCATGGACCAGCAGCTCATGGACACCGGCGTCTATTCGCTGATTCAGCACGCATACAACTTGGGACAAGGCGTTGCGCCCCAGTTCATGGGGTATGGCGCATTGCAAGGGCTGGCGCAAAACGGGCTTATACGGGCATGTATTGAGACCGTGGCGGACGACATGGTCCGCGAGTGGATAGAGCTGAAGAGTTCGGATAACTCGGTTGAGCCTGAGCAAATAGCGCGACTTGAGCGGGCGATGCGAAACTTCAACGTGCGGGGCGTTTTCCATGAGGCGGCGGAATACGTGGGGTATGAAGGCGGCGCGATGATTTTCATCGACACAGGAGCCGCCCCTGAGGAACTCGAAAAACCCCTCAATCTGTCCGAGTATTCTATGGAGCTCAGGCAAAACAAGTTGAAGGGCTTCACGGTTCTTGACCCTGTCAACCTGTTCCCGGGCGACTATAACTCGCTCTATCCGATGAAAAAGGACTACTACAAGCCCAAATACTGGTACGTCCTCGGCACCAAAGTCCACTCGTCGCGGCTGATTCGCTTGGTGGCGAATGAGTGCCCGACGCTCTTAAAGCCTGCGTATAACTTCTTTGGCGTCCCTCAAGCCCAGCTGTTATATGACTACGTGCTTCACTTCCAAGATTGCCGAATCGCCGTAACGCAATTGCTGAAGAAATTCTCGTTGCTCACGTTCAAGACGAACATTGGCGAAATTCTTTACGCACAGGGTGGTACTCAGGAAATCGACGCGCGCATCAACTTCATGCTGCGGACGATGAACAACCAAGGCGTCTGGGTAATGGACACGACCGAAGAAGCCCAGAAACTCGAAACGCCGCTCAGCGGGCTAACGGACATCGTCAAGCAAAATCTCGAGTTCCTGACGGCCATCAACCGCACGCCTGCAGTCAAGCTGTTGGGAATCAGTCCGTCCGGATTCAATGCGACTGGTGAAAGTGACATACGGAACTACTACGACCATGTGTTGTCGCAGTGCAACAAGGTGTTCCGCCATGGCTTGGAGACCGTGTTGAAAATCCTGCAGCTCCACTGCTTCGGCAAAATCAACACCAGCATTGACTTTGACTTCAAGCCGCTGGGACAAGAAGACGAAGCATCGTTGGCGATGACCCAGAAGACAAAAATCGAAACGCTCGCTACGGCCGTTGGTGCGAACTTCATTACCGAGTACGAGGGTAGAGCGGCAATTGCGAACGATCCCGATTCGGGTATTGACATTGGGGCTGAACCGCCGCAGGAGCTCAAGGACAAGATTGAAGCCCAGCAAGGTGGCGAAGACCCGATGGCTGGCATGGGGGCTCCCACTGACCTTGCCGACCTTATGGGGCCCACAGGCGAGCAGGATGACGAGCCTCAGCTCGTCGCGCCTCAGGCGGCCATGTAATGGCGAAAACACTTCGTCCCATCAGGCCAAACGCGGGCGTTCGAGTGATGTACGGCAAGGACATTACTCGATTGCTCAAGGCCATGAGCAAGGACTTGGAAGACGTCATCTTCAGGACGTACTCCAAACAGGAGCACAAGTTTTTGCCACAGGTCGCGCAAGATGCAGCTCCTGTTCCCGCCTTGACGAGCGAAATTTCGAAAGCTATGAAACGCTGGATGCGGCGATGGGATATTGCCGCTCAGCGTATAGCTGAGAATTTCGTAAAATCCATCGACAAGCACTCGCTGAAAGCCCTCGAATCCGAGTTGAAGCGGGCTGGTTTCACGGTGAAGCTGGACAAATCCTTCCGGTCGAACACCATGATACAGGCCCTCATCAAAGCCAACGTGGCGTTGATCAAGTCCATACCAGAGCAGTATCAGACTGACTTGTATGGAATAGTGATGCGCGGTATCACGGACGGCGTAGGTGCTCAGGATATCAAGAAGGAAATTCACGGGCGCTATGTAAAGTCTGAAAAGCGCGCTTTATTTATCGCCCGAGACCAAACGAACAAGGCGACGGAAACCATCAAGCGCGAACGCGATATGGAGCTCGGTATTACTCGGGCGATTTGGATTCACGTGCCCGGGTTGAAGACGAGCAGAGCCTCCCACAAGAAGATGAATGGCAAAGAGTTTATTCTGGCGGAAGGTTGCTATGACGAGGCGGAAAAGCGCAAGGTCCACACTGGCGAATTGCCCGGCTGCCAATGCACCTACAAGGTCATTGTCGACGAGTTCGGCGACGATTGGGATAAAAAATAGCCCACACTCAACGTGCGGGCTTGGCTGTATGCGAAGTATGGGCGATTCGAGTTATTGGCTCGTTTCGCCTCCATCGTCTTCGTTCTTGCGGTCATAATCGTATACGAGCTCGTCGTCGTCAGTATAAACGAACTTTGACGTGCGAGCGGCATCGTCTTCGCGCATGGTATCAGTCTGTGACATGGCAAACCTCCATTTTTCTTTTAATATATAGCGTTAATGAATAAATGTACACAGTTTCATGGAGAAAAATAATGGGCCAGAAAACGCTTTGGGATTCTCTCAAGAGGCTGGCGAAGGACGGATGGATTACCATCAAGCCGAATGGCAGGCGTAACAAGGGCCAGCCTGTGTTGCTTGGCGAGAATGGCGAAATTCTTGGCGGCATGGGCGGCAAGTTTAACGGCCTCAAGATGAAGGACGTTAAAGACGCCAATAAGAAGCTCAAGCAGAAGAACGAGTACGCCAAGAGCGGCCATTCCAAGGGCGAAAGTCCTGAGTTGTACAACGCGCCGATTCCTTCAGCCGCTCCTAATGCGCCGGCTATCCCAGGCGATTACAAGAATTCTCCCGATTTCAAAAAGCTGACGCCTGACGCCCAAACCATGGTGAATCAGACGGCGGCGCACATCAAGAAGTTGCCGCTCGCCAAGATGGCAGAACACGGTCCCGCCCTGTATGAAGAGCTCGACAAGGTGATTAAAGAGCTGGCAAATAATGGTTCCAAGTTCGATTCCAAGGTCTCCGAAATGGTGACGAACTTGAACATAGCGACCATGTCCGCAGCGACTGCCACGCCGACGCCTCCCAATCAGCACAAGCCGTCTAAATCGGAGACCAGTCAGTTTGAGGGCTATGACAAGCTATCGAGCTTGAACGCGAGCGAAATTGATAAACACGCCAAGGTTATCAATGAGAGCAAGGCGACGCCCGAGGACAAGGCGTTCATGATGGACGCGCTGAGACAGGCAACGTCCTATATGGCAGAGAACGGAATGGACGCGCCAGTTGCAAAGGTCTTGAGTGGTATCAATGGCGTTTGGGAGGCGTCGAGCAATCCCGACGCGCTCAAGAAGGCAAAGTACGCGTTGTCTGGTCTGCTTGGTGAGATGAATGCAACCGTAGAGCTGGTGAACGCCGGCGGAACATACGCCAGCAAACAGGAAGCTGCCCAGCCTAAAGCTGAAATTCCAACTACGCAAAAAGCGGATATTTCCCAGTACCAACAGTTTGCTGGTTATAACGGCCTTGACAAGTACACCAAGAACTGGTTCGACGAAAAAGCCGACGCGCTGATGAAGGCGGATATGAGTCAGTCCGATAAGGACATGCTGACGTACGGCATGCAGTTGGCGCTCCAAAATGGCGTCGATCCCAAGAAGAAGGCTGAAAAGTACGGTGGCAAGTTCTTGGGTAAAGCGCTTGGCGTGATGGATGCCATTGGTGGTATTGCGCAGGCCACTAAGCAGGGCAATCAGAAGATGCTCGACTTCTACAAGAATGCCGCCAAGCAGTCAATCGAGGCGCTGGGTGGGACTGTGCAGGGCGCGTCGAATACGCCAGCTGCCACCACCACACTGAGCTCGGTATCTTCGACGCCTTCCCAAGCGCCCTCCACGCCATCCCAAGCGCCTTCAGCGTCCGGTGAAATTCTGCCGAGCCAGAAGGGAAATCTCAAGGATTACAAGAATTTCACCGGTTATGACAAACTGAATATGACCAGCAAAATGGTTCTGGACGACGCCGTTCAGAGCCTCCAGAAGGCGATGTCGGATATGAATCTGGACGTCGCCGATATGGCGAAGGTCACTAAGGGTGTTCAGACGGCGCTCAGTAAGTCCGTAGACGGCAAGCTAGGCGCGGACGTTCAGCATATGCTGACGGCGGCGAAGAACGCGGCCAAATCGCTCTATGGGTCTAAAGCGTATAATGACAATATGGTTAAAGCTTTCAAGTACGCGAAACAAATAGAGCAGCAGCCGACGCCCGCTAAAGTACAGCAGAAAGAAGCTGCCAAGCAGGCCGAATACCAGAAACAACAAGAGTTCAAGAATACGCATTCGTATACGCAGCAGACAACGGACGCTGACCGCAACAAGTTTGACTATGCGATGAAGAAATTCTTGACCGACGAAGCCAAAGCGGATGTCGCTGCGATTCCCAATACGCTGCAGAACGGAAAGTTCCTTAAAACCAAGCATAAGAACAAATTTGAACAGGAGCTTGGTGAAGGCGGCGAATCTTACAAGAAATATTCTGGTATGGCCTATGGGCTGATGAACTCGAGCGATAAAAACCTCGCGACCAAAGCCCAGAATATTGCCATGGCAGTAGCTAACGGGCAGATGGATGGTAGCAAAGCTATTTCACTGCTTCGCAGTATGGATGCCATGGGAAAAGTCAAAGACTACACTGACCCCAAGAACGAGCCTCCCGCATTCACCAGTATCCACAACGACGCTGTGCACAATACTGGCGTATTCAAGGCGTCTTCTTTATCACAGCCTATAAAAAATGCAATCAAGGAGTATACTGGTCCGGCCTATACTCAGATTAACGGTACGCTCCGTACTGGTAAAAAGCTGGGTAAAGCCAATCAGGACGTGGTGAATAAGCTGAACGAGGCCTTCGCACAACCTGAAGTCAAAGCGAAAGAGAATTTCACGGTCTACCGTGGGATTACGTCTACGCAGCTGCAGCACTTGGCTATGGCCAGTACGATAACCGACAAAGGCTTCGTGTCGACGTCTTCTGATGCTAACGAGGCGAAGAAGTTCGCAGGTACTGCTGGTGCATTGATGGAAATTCGCGTGAAGAAAGGCCAGCCTGCGATATCGGTGAAGGACACGTCGATTTATCCCAGCGAAAAGGAAGTTCTGCTTCCTGCGAACACGTCGTTCAAGGTGGTTGGGAAGAAGATTGGTCCTGAAGGTCGCCCTGTGCTGATTGTGGACTACGTCCCGCCCACGAGCTTGGCGAAAGACCGAGCTTTGACCTACCTGCAACGAGCTAGTTGGGCGAGTACGCCTAAAGACGATGCTCAGCGCCGTCAAGCCATTTTTGACGCGCTGCGTCGCATGTAAACCAGTAGAAAGCGAACTCGTTCAACAAAGGAGGTCAAAATGTAACGCGCGCGCGTACATTATCAAAAGCAAGCAGGTGAACGTGGAGACTATATGCCGCCTTCCTTTTTCAAACTAGCTCTTGACCGTAACTCCGTGCGGAGTTTCGACAAGAACGGGTTTATGCACGTCGCAAGCTCGCATATCACCAAAGCCATGGTTTGTCCGTATCGAGGTGATGAAATTCCTGATTACAAAAATCTGGGACTCGATGCAGACAAAATCTACCATCTTTTGCGTGACCCTCAAGAACTCGAGAAGTCCGTGCCCACGTGGAAAAATCTACCGCTCCACATCGAGCACACTGTGGACTTGGCTGATGACCCCCAACATGACACGCGAATTGGCACAGTGGGTTCCAACGTCAAATGGAACCCTCCCTTTATTGATGCCGACCTCGCCATATGGGACAAAGCCGCTATCGATGCAATCGAGGATGACGAGCTCCGCGAACTCTCATGCGCATACTTTTACGACCCAGAGCTCAAATCAGGCGAATATGAGGGCCAGCATTACGACATCATCATGCGCAACATTCGAGGCAATCATGTTGCGCTGGTGGATAAAGGCCGTGCAGGCCCTCAAGTAATTGTGGCAGACGCCGCATTAAAACCTAAGTCGGCAGGTGAAACTATGGCAAAACGCAAAATCAACCGCAACAAACTTTTTGCTGCGTTTGACGCCAACCCCTTTATCGAGCGCGCGGAAGTTACCGCGGCCGACCTGCTTCGCGTCATCAATTGCGTCGAGGCTCAGGCGGAAGGCCTCAACCCGGCGGACCTCAATCTGCCGTGTCGACCCGACTCCTCGCTTGACGAAATCATCCGCGCGTGCATGCCGGGTGCTGATGAAGCGGTGCAAACGGCCGTGAAAACTTTGGTAAACGCATTTTCCGAAGCTCCCAAAAACGAGGAAAACACCACTATGGACGAAAAAGACCTCAAAAGCGCGATGGACGCTTGCGGCCTTGACGCCGAAGACCCCGCCACCTCCAAGGCGTTTGCCGAGGGCGTGAAGTACGGCGAGAAGGTGGAAAAGGACGAGCCCAAAAAGCTGGACAGCGAACACGAATCCGAGGGCATGAAGGAAGCCATGGACGCGTGCGGTCTGGACGCTGATGACCCCGTGGCCTCCAAGGCTTTCGCGGAGGGCGTCAAATACGGCGAAAAAGTCGAAAAAGACGAGCCCAAAAAGCTGGACAGCGAACACGAATCTGAAGGCGCCAAAGAAGCCATGGACGACGAGCCGGACTTCAGCGGCAAGTCTCCCGAAGAAATCTTCGCTATGGGCGTCGACTATGGCAAGAAGCACGCGGCTGCTGCCGACGCGGATGACGACAAAGTCGACCCCGAGGCCGTGGAAGTTGTGGAAGCTGCCATGGACCGTGCTCTTGCTCGCAAGGGCGTCAGCGGTAAGCAGCTCGAACGTCGCATCATGGCGAAAGTGCGTGGTCTCTACGCGGCGGCTGCTGATGTCGCCCCTGAGGTTGGTCAGCTCGATCCCATGGCGTTTGACTCCGCCGAAGGCATCTATGGGTACGCTCTCAAGCAGCTTGGCATTTCCCTGCGTGGAACTCCCGCCAGCGCTTACAAGAGCGTGTTCAGCGCCCTCAAGCAGCAGAAGGAAAATTCCATCATCGCGATGGACAAGGCCCTCCAGTCTCGAGCTTCCACCTTCGATGGTAAGTTCAAGGGCCTCAACACCATCAAAATTTCCTAAAAGGAGGCCGTAAATGGGCCTGCAGAAGCAAGTCAATCTTTATCGCGCCGCCGGCGTGCAAGGTGACAAAGCGACTCCCAACCAGTCCATCTACTTTCCCAAGCAGATGGTCGCTGAAGGCGACGTTACGGTTGGCACCTTCGTTTTCTACGGCACTGACGCCAGCAAACAGGCTTCCAACACCAAGACTGGCGCCACTGCGGCTGACGCCACTGCGGCTGACCTCGTTGGCTTCGTTGAGCGCGTTATCAATTACGCGAACTACGACGTCACCAGCGAAGGCACCCTCATTGTCCCCAACAAGTCCACCCTCACCATCGCCATGTGCGGCGATTACTGGGCGACTGCCACGACTGCCGCTACTCCTCGCCAGAAGGTTTTCGTGAACCCCACCACTGGCGCGATTTCCACGGCCGCAGCTGGTGGAACGGTATCTGGTGCCGTCGAAACTCCATGGACCGTCATTCAGGGTGGCGAAGCTGGTACTCCCATCCTTATCAGCAACTGGATCCACGTCAACGTGGCCGCAACTACGACTGGCGGAGGAGACTAAGCCATGCCTAAACCGTCTTTTCAGCAAGCTGCTGCGCTTGGGTTCGTATTCCCGGGCGCTCGTGAGTGGATTGATAACAACGTGGCTCGGCTGGCACAGGACGCCGCTCTTGTGACCACGGCCAACACGACCGTCCCCGTCGAGTTCACGGCCTATATCGATCCGCTGGTTGTGGAAATTCTGACTGCGCCCCTTAACGCCCGCCAAGTCTTCAATGAAGAAAAGAAGGGCGACTGGACCACCAGCTATGACAAGTGGCGCAGCGATGAAATTGTTGGCCAGTCCGAGCCGTACAGTGACTTCGCGAACGGTACGACCTCTGGGATTAACTCCCAGTGGATGGCCCGCGAACAGTATCGCTTCCAGACCTCCATTTCCTATGGCGACTTGGAAGTCGACCTGTCCGCCACGGCGAAAATTAACCTCGCCGCCAGCAAACAGCGTTCGGCTGCAACGATTCTCGACATTGACAGCAACAAGTTCTACCTGCTTGGTGTTGAGGGCCATGAAATTTACGGCATTCTCAACGACCCCAACCTGCCCACCTCCATCGTTGCGGCGGCGAACGGTGAAGGTTCGTCCACGAAGTGGAGCACCAAGACGACTCGCCAGATTTACGAAGACATCCTCTCGCTCTTCCAGCAGCTGGCGAAACAGTCTCAGGGCCGCATCACCAACCGTGACGCGCTCAAGCTGTGCGTCAGCCCCGAGATGAATGTTATGCTCGGTCGCGCGACCGATTTCAACGTGTCCGTGTTGACGATGCTCCAGTCGTATTTCACTGGCGCGTTCGAAATCGTCGTTCTGCCCGAGCTGGCGTCCATGACTGCCGGCGAAACGGTGTTCATGATCGCCCCTGAAGTGGCTGGAACTCCCACTGGTGTGCTCGCGTTTGGTGAAAAAATCCGCGCTGGCCGCCTCATTCCCGCTGAATCCAGCTTCCGGCAGAAGTTCGTAGCCACCACCTACGGCGGTATCGTTCTTCAGCCCTTCGCGTTCGCCTCTATGACTGGTATGTAAACCAGTCGGCATGAATGGGGAGTTCTCACGCTCCCCATTCCCAAATTTTCAAAGGAGCACTTTCAATGGCAGTCATTTCCAAAAATCAAGCTGAGCTGTCTGGGCAATCGCGCGTTGTTCGCACGTCCGCCAGCAATGGGTCCTCCGGCGTTGCTGGCGGCTCTACTCCTTCCCCCACTACCGCCGCGCCGTTTACTGTCGCGCCCGAAACGCCCGGGAACGTTTCACACGTTGACCAAACGGTGATGGTCGCGCTCAATCGCGCGATTGGGCTCAGCTTCAAAATGCCTGATGGCCGCGACGTTGTAATCAATGGGTCCGGCCATCAGCTGGCAGGCCAGCAGATGGGCAAACTGCCTGTTGGGCAGTATGGGCTCACTATGGTGGCCGCGAGTGACTGGGAATACATCGCGAAGACCTATGGCCAGATGGACTTGTTCAAAAACGGCCTCATCTTCGCAGCCAACTCTGCACACGACGCTGAGGGCGAAGCGAGAAATCGCGCGTCTTTGCGCCATGGGTTGGAGCCCGTGAACCCCAAGCGCACCAACACCAAGCCCGAGTGAGGTCGATATGGCTGTGGTACCGTATAACCAAGAGAAATTTCTGGATGTCTATCCTGCCATCAAGACGCAATACCTTGATGGCAAGCTGACCGACGCGCAACTTCAATATTGCTTCCAGTTGGCTGGACTGTTTCTCGACAATACGGACTCCAGCCGTATCCCTTACGACCCCGAGGCAGGTATTGAAACGCGTGAAATTCTCATCTTCCTGCTGATGTGCCATATTGTGACGATGGCGCTTTGGCCAATCGGTCAGAGCGGCCCTATAGCGTCCGCATCGCAAGGCTCAGTCTCTACCTCGTTCCAGAGCCCTCAAGGTCAGGGTCCTGAGTGGTTCAAACTGACGCCATGCGGCCAAACCTTTTGGCAAGCGATGCGCAAATATTCCATCGGCGGCAGGTATTATTCTTTTCACGAATATCATCCATGGGGTTAATATGGCTACGCAAGCGGTTGTGGTCGGCGGTCATAAGTGGAAGAAGATATTCCAACGAATTGCTGACGAGCGTGTCAAACTGGAGGTTGGCGTGCTCGAGGGCAAAACCAACTCTGTGACCAACGACCCAATCGCGGCGTACGCCTTCTTCAACGAGTATGGTACGGACACCATACCAGCACGCCCAGCATTCCACCAGACGATAGACGACAACGAATCCAAATGGCGGAACGGCGTGCAGAACGCGCTCAAGAACAAAATGGCGGATGGCGGGGTTGTACGGAAGACCATCAACCAACTTGGCACTGTCGTACGTGACGACATAAAAGAAAAAATTTCCTCGAATATACCGCCCAAGAACGCGGAATCTACGCGTCGACATAAGGCGGTTGACGCCGGCACACTTGTCTGGACAGGTTCCTACCTCAAAAGCATTGATTATAAGGTGACGTGATGCTCAACCTGCATGACATCGTGAGAACTTCTATCGTCGCCAACCATCCAGACGAAATGGTATGGCGATATCGGTCTACTGGCCAGATGAACCTTGCGGGCAAAATCGTGCCCACATACGCCGAACCCGTTCAGCTGCAAGCTCAAATCCAGAGCGAAGGCGACGCGGCTCTCTACCACTCGAACAGG
>OJMK01000329.1_pt1 | contig 52194 bp, 72 predicted proteins | sample 1597201 | NCBI WGS metagenome assembly OJMK01 (sample SAMEA2452125, study PRJEB22498) | human gut metagenome | reverse complement strand
ACTTCAACTTCACCATCTTTTAAATCGTTATATTCAATATTTAAATCATTAAATACTTTTGGGGCAGGAGAAATGCCGGATGCGGCTCAGTATGGGGATGAAGGAACAGATACTATGGGACATATTTCCCAGAATGTAGATGAATTTACGATTCCAAACCTTCAGAAACTTGGAATTGCAAATCTTCATCCGTTGAAACAGGTTGCAGCAGTGGAACGACCAATGGGTTATTATACATTTTTAGAAGAAGCCAGTACCGGAAAAGACACTATGACAGGACACTGGGAAATGATGGGACTTCACATCACAAAACCGTTTAAGACTTTTACTGAGACCGGATTTCCAAAAGAGCTGATCGATGAGCTTGAGAAGAGAACGGGACATAAAGTAATTGGAAACAAGAGCTCCAGTGGAACAGAGATCCTTGATGAACTGGCTGAGGAAGAAATCGCTACCGGTCATATGATCGTTTACACATCTGCTGATTCTGTATTACAGATCTGCGGAAACGAGGAGACATTCGGACTGGATGAACTGTATCGCTGCTGTGAGATCGCTCGTGATATCACTATGAGGGATGAGTGGAAAGTCGGACGTGTCATTGCAAGACCATACGTCGGCAAGAAAAAAGGCGAGTTCAAACGTACCAGTAACCGTCATGACTACGCATTAAAGCCATATGGAAGAACTGCGTTGAATGCATTGAAAGATGCAGGTCTGGATGTCATTTCCGTTGGTAAGATCTTCGATAGCTTTGACGGAGAAGGAATCACAGAGTCAAATAAATCCAAGAGTTCCGTACACGGAATGGAGCAGACAATCGAAATCATTTAAGTTTAACCAGCAGGGCGAAAACCCTATATAACACATAAGAGCAATGAAACATTCGTCTCGTGCGGTTTTATTTTCGCAATGTGGACGGGACGCTATAATTGTCCCGTATATTTTTATATAAATTAAAGAAAATCCCTTAGAATTTCTTCATCACTTAATTCATTAAAGCTCCTGTGATGATAGTCTAAGGAATAGCAAAGTAAATCCACAAATTCATCATGGGGCTTTGCCGGGAAACCGCACACTTCATCAATAAACGTGTCATTCCAATCCCCTCCAACAAGATATACCCTTCCGCTTTCCACATAAGGGGATGCAGCATTGAGTCTTGTTTCTTTGCTTTCTTTTGGAGAGGGAGTAGATACTACATTTAGATCGGTACTCTCATACAATTGGTCAATTACTGAAAGCCCGTTTGCTTTGGGTTCAATGCGAACGGAACTTCCTTTTCCGTAGCCATTATCTCGTACATAAGAGGGAAGGAAACGACATAATTCGGGGAATTTCATATTAACTTTCTTGGCACATACAATGTATGTGTTGTTACCAATCATACAAGAACCGAGTATACCTGTCGGGTCATTAGATGTTTTTTCCGTATACGCCGTATCGACAAAGAAAATTATAGGCTCGTCCATACGTTTCTTTTTGAAGTCAAACGCCGAAATACGACCGAACCATGCCTCTTTGATAATGTTTCCGCCTTCAATAGTCGGATGCTGTTGATATAACGCCGAAAAGAATCGCGGAGAACGTTTTTGTGCATCAAGAAGCCTTCCTAATGAATGGCGTTCTGGCCATAACGCCTCGCCTACCTCACGTGGATCAAAATCATTCCCATCATCAAGAGTCTCGCGTATAGCCGGGATTGAGAGCACCGTCCATTTATCGGCTTCTCTCTTCAATATGCGCCCAGCTAGGTCATCATCATGCCATCTCGTCATAATAAAAAGCTGCTTGCTCTCATTATGCAGACGAGTAAGCAATACGGACGTATACCAATCCCATACCCTTTCCCTATAAACAGGGGAATACGCCTCCATAGCATCTTTTACCGGGTCGTCAATAATGGCTATATCTACTGGCGTTCCAGTCAAAGAACCACCGACACCAACCGCCTTATAAAAACCTTTATGCCCCACCGTCTCAAACATATCCACATTGCGCAAATAACCTTTTACATTCGTCCTGACATTACTTCCATTAAGATAAGTATTGGGGAATATAGCTTGATACTCCTTGCTATCTATAATACGCTGAATAGAAAGCGAGAACTGTTCTGCAAGATTAGCACTATACGATGTACCAACGATTTTCAGATCAGGATTGCGCCCAAGAGCATACGCCGGAAAGGAGCGAGATATAATTTCCGATTTGCCATGCTGCGGGCTTACGAATACCATCAAATTCTTTATCTTGCCCTCCAAAAGTTTTTGGCAGTTGTCTGCTATAACCCTATGGAACCACTGTTGACTGTATTGCGGATTCATGTATGGGATGAACTTACACAAACGGTTTGGAGCGTCCATTCTCAATAACATCCGCTCCAACTCCAATTTCCTCTTAACTTGTGCATCAGTCAGTCTCATTCCTCACGCAATTTCTCCAAACGTTCTAGCTCATCTAGCATATCTTCACGGGACATTTCCTCTTCGGTCCTATTTATGTTCATTTCGGTCGGTGAATCAAACCCAAGCATCTTACAGATACGTTCAATAGCTTTTATTTTATCGTATAGCTCTATCTTCACATATTCAACGTCCACTATCTCCGGCTCATCGCTTGTTCCGATATTCTTCTTAAAAATCTTTGTGGAGATACTTTTTATTGCCGATTTTTCTTTCCGAGAAAGTTTTTCAAATTCTTTTCGCTCAATCCAAGTATTGTGCATATCAGCGATAGAAGAAAATGCTATACCGGACAATTCTTGCAAAACTCGTTCTTTGGTTATATCTGACTTTTCTTTTTGTTCCTCTTGCAACTCTTTTACCCTTACCGCAATCTTACCGTTATTTAACAGTTCAGACGCTTTAATATTTACCGTTTCATCCTTCATCTTCTCACATGAATAGGCACGACGATAAGCATCGGAAGCATTACCGCTTTCAATGTAATAATTGCAAAAGTTCTCTTGTTTGATTGTAAGTCCTTTCATGTTTTTTAGGTTATGATAGGTTGTATATAACTTCATATACATTTTGCGTTAAGTATGCCGAGCGTATTCCCGACAGACTTAAACACAAATTCAATCATTCTTCAAGCTACTTACAAGAACACTTATGCAATTCTTCGGCTTCTTTCAGTCGTGTCAGATGGTAATTTCCATCACCCCGTAAGCTGCACAAGCTTCAATGTTCTTGCTTTTGCTTATCGCTACTACTATAAGGGTTGAGGTGGTAGCAGGACTCGAACCTGCAATGCTTGGCAATCTTCTACATCTTTCGTGTAACACTGGATTGGTTCGTTTTACAATGATGCCCAGTTTTCATAACATCGTAACCAAGTCTACTAAGAGTTGTCAGCGTCTTCCAATTCCGCCATACCACCAAATTTGCGTGCCTTTCCAAGCTGTCAGATTGACCGCTACCAGCATAACGCATGGAATCGAACCCCACTCTTTGGCTGAAATGTAAAAATCTTCATTTTTTGTTCTTTTTACGGTGTAAATATATCAAAAGTGTATGAATTTCATACATAATTCAACATTATTAACCTTAGAGGGCTATTATGCGACTTTCTAAGGCGGTGAATCGTAAGGCAGTATTAAAAGATACGAAAAGTAAGCACATATGTAAATATTGTGAAGTATCTTGGTATCTATTGAAGTTCATTTTATCTGAATCATAATAGAGCTAATGCTTGTGTTACAATCGGTGTTAGTTGATTTGCTGCTATTCCCGTAGCAATACCTTGTATAGCGTTCAATGCCAATTTTAGGGTTTTCTTACCCCAAGATGGTTTATTACACTCTTCTTTTATCGTATCAATTGCCATTTTTAGGTCTGAATTATCTATATCACTTGCTTTTTCTACAAGCTGAGAGATTACACTTTGTAGTTTTTCTTTTTGATCTTGGTCTGATATATATAATGTAAGATCACTGTCTGAAATATTTCCTGTATTGACATTACCATCTCCTGTATTAGCTACTACTGAATTAATATAATAATTATTCATAATATTACTTATCACTTTTTGTCCTTCAATTTTCGAAAAATCAATACCTGCATCAATTTTTTCGTCTAAATCTAGAAAAAATGACAACAGCTTTGACTTAAATTTATCAACAATACACACCAATGAAGACACTGAGAACTCCTGCCATACTTTTTCTACATTCCCAGAAACATATTTGTTTACTTCGGTATATGCCATGGATGGAGAATTAATAGATACATTGCCAGTTTTTTTGCTACTGCCTATATTTTCTATTTCGTTTAGTGAATGAACAATGAACACATGGCTCATGCAATCATTTATGATAGCATTATCAAAAATACCTTGAGGAATTATGATGTTTTGATACATTCCCACAAATGGTTGTGAAACATTGGCCTTTACAATAGCATTGAGAATTCTATAATCTGGAAGGTTTTCTGCATCTGGATATCCATTTTGTTCGTTTCTTATCCACATTTCAAAGTCATTATTACCCAATTTGGATGCGACTATCTGAGCTTTCAATAATATACCTTTAATCGGCTTATCATCGCCTAAGTCTTGAATGATTTTGTTTATTATCTCTTTCATAAGCATTATTTCATTCGAAAAATATTCATAGGAATAACCTTCGGTTTACAGACAAACCAATTAATAAAATCAGCCTTATTAATGCGCATCACACTCATTAAATCCTCATCGGTATATCCTAATTCGTTTCGATATAAATTTAGTGTTTCTTCCCACATCGTAGGATGTTCTACAGGAAGAGGTATTGGTTCAATTCTACTATATCCTTTTTTGGAAAAGTATATTTGCAAATTACGATACTGCTGATATGTAATAGCGTCCAAGTCCCTAGCCCTTCTAACTAAAGCATGCATAGATACTCGCCATTTTCTTTTGAGTATACCTAATATTTGTACATTCAAATTTTGCAACATTGGAAAAATTTCCTCCTCTGGCATTAAAAATTCTGAAGCAAATTCATCCGCTTGACGTTCTGCATCATCAGAAGAACAAGGCGGATTTTCTAAATGCATCACCAAATGTCCTAACTCATGAGCCATTGAGAAGCGAATTCTGTCATTAGGCATTTGATTGTTAATAAACATTACTTTCTTATCGGAATCTGTTATTGTTGTTAATCCATCTATTTTATCGGTTCCAAAATCAAAACGAATAATAATAACACCGTTATTTTCAAGCAATGTTGATAAATTGGGAACTGCACCACTGAAAACTTTTAGTTTATATCGTATATTACGAGCAATTTCTTTAGCTGACAAATTTTCATTTGGGATATAATTACCTAAAGTGTATTCTGGCAATTCAACAGCAGACATTAATTCATCAATGATCGCTTTGAAAATCTTTACTTTGGCAACAAAAGAATCTATTATTTTATTTGTAACAGTAAGTTTCTTTCTATAATAGAGATGCCCTAGTGGAGAAATCCCTTCACTACGCATAAAAAATGTTTCGGGAAAATCGTAGTATTTACACAATTTTTCCATTATATCTCTTGGTAGCTCTTGAAGTCCGTGCTCGGCTTTCGATAAAGACGATTGAGATATTCCTACAGCCTCAGCAACTTCTTTTTGCGTTTTTTGCCTTAACAATCGAACTGTTTCAAGTAATGAGAAATTTATATTATTCATACAGCCTCTTTATTGTGGTTCGTTTTCTTAAATCTGGGTTTCTGTGCAACAATTTCTTTGTTTTCACTTTCTATTTCTACAACATCTACTATTTGTTGTGTCGGAATAGAATATTTCCATAAAGTGTTTTGTCCTTTAATATATTGCAGACTTAGCGTATTTATATTTTCCCTAAATGTATCTAATGTATATACTATGGAAATGACATGGCATCCTAATTCTTGATTTCGAATTTTATCCTCCTGCTTAGTCCTATTTCGAGTGCTATCTGCCAATTTTATGATAAAAGCATAACCTTGATATTCAAAAAATAATCGTTCATTTCCAGATATATTTGAAGTAAAAACAAAATGTTCTGAGGTCATCTGAGCAGAAAGTTCATTTTTTATTGCATTATATATATCTTCATGAAGACAATGAGATATTACGCTCATCGAGTTGAGCCCTTCGCGAAATTTTTCCTGTGTTTTACTTAAACCTGTTGTAACTCCAATTCTTAAACATTCTTCAAATTTATCGGTCAATACGGATGCTTTAAATTTATCCGAATTGAATTCATGCTCAGCAGGAAACACTGAACATTGCATAATTTCTTTTGTCATAAATTCATTTTTTACTATTCATGACAACAAATGTATAAAAAATATTCCATTCGCCGGCAACATTCTATATTAAAATATTCTATCGATAAAAAAACATCTTGTTTTATAGACATATATGACACATCTATAGTAAAAAGGCTATGTAGATTGTGAGTGTACACCGATGTTTATGAAAACGCATGGTTGGAAATAGTCTAATTACTAAGGCGAAATTCAGTTTAAAGTAAAATCCCCATATCTTCGCAAATAATGAAGTGCCCCCCAAAAGTTGTAACAGAAAATGTGAAAAGAAAGCGATGAAAAATTAATCTCACCGCTTTTTATATGCCTCAAAATAGATGTGTAAACAAATGCCAAATTAGAGTCGTACAAACATCAATTCTTTTCTTTCTTTTTAAAATCAAAGGAACTATCCGTATTTTATCGAGCAAGCCACGAACAAGGCCATAGCTCCGAATATGGCACTTGCTATTGCGATGATGGTAGTTATAATCCATTTCCAGTCTATGGGATTGTGCAAGTTAGGATTGGTAGCAAGATAGATTTTCCCATATTTTGTCATGCGGACATCTTCAAGTTCATGCCCTTCGTTCCATAGCCCTTTGACAAGGCCCAATCTTTCCAGAGAGCCTACGCATGAAATGAATATATGGTGCGGATATGTGTTTGGGCAGACAATCCCGCTGCTGATTAAACGTAACACTTGCTTCTCCTGTTTTGATAGCTTGATTTGCTTCATAGTTGCTACTATTTATCGTCTTTCCTGAATGGATTGAAATCCGGGTCTTCATTTTCATCGATAATGCCGTCAAGATACATATTAGTATTGGCTTCATCTTGCCAACGCTCAAACACGGCACGGTCGGCCTCGTCCCAGCCGGCGCGTTCTTCGGGTGTCATAGCGGCACGCTGGGCTTCGATACGCTTGCTTACTTTCTCCCATTTTTTCTTTTCTTGCATTGAATTTTGGTGTAATCTATCGAAATCTGAATCTGTCATTTTTTCAAATTCGGTTGTCAGCATCCAATATCCAATGCCTTTATATTCAAAATGAGTTACCCGACCATTTTCTCCATTTCTGCTAATTATTTTTACCTTGCTCTTCATTGTTCTATCAATTTAATATAAATAATGCCATTTCGTTCCTCTGGAATAGATGGCAATAAAAATTTTGTCCTTTTATCAAACAAGATTTCATGTTGATTTTCAAGTGTAAATATACCGTTAAATTCTGATATTTTACTGATATTGCGCCCGTTTTTGCTCTGTATCTCAAAGATTACACGCTTGTGATTCTTGGGTATTCCGGCATGTGATATGAACTTCATAGGTGTATCCATGTAAAGGCTGGACGAAATGAAACCTTTATCGGACACTACATCGCCGATATGGTCAAGGAACCGTTCTTGAAGTTTCTTTATGCTCATGGTCTCGCCACGATAAACTACACCTTCATATTTGGGTAGCTTTGATAAGGCTTGACTTATCAGACGGCTTGCCACGTTCACATATTCATCTTCCGTTCCATTTCGTAAACGACGGTTAATTTCACGACTGGTAGCCCCCTTGTTGATGGAGGAGATGGCTTGTGTATAAGCATTGACCGCAGCCTGCTGGACTTCGGGAATGTGCGGATAGGTCTTGTTGTAATACTCTACACGGCTCATAGCAAGATTTGTCCTGCGCTTACGAACAAAGGCTTTTTCTGTCTTGTTATAAACATTTACCTTAAAGTCTTCACGAATATATTTATCATTATCACGAATAAAATAAGGTGCGCTGTCCCAACTCTTTGCTCGCTGGATATTTTCGTTTATCCACTTTTTGAAAGAGTCCGGGACGTCTTTAACCTCGTTCACGCTTGCTGTCGAGGCTTCACTACGACCGTCCCATTCCCAAAATTCTTCTTCCGTCTTTAAAATGGGTATCTTGTAACATCTGCAAAGGGGATGCCAACCGGTCCATTGGAAGTCTTTCGGGTATTTTCCAGCTAGTATATCGCAAATGTCTTGAAAAGGCTTTCCGTTGCAAGTATGGTTGTTGCTTAATTTGATTTCATACCCCACAACGAAGTCCATCTGCTGCCAGCGTAGGTTTTCTGCTTGGCGGTATGCCATATTGATTTCGGAAGCAGCCAAACGGATAGAACGATACTCGCAATCCATTGATCGTGATGCTTTTCCGAACCTTTCCCTGTAATCCTTTTGCAGTTGTGGAAAATCGAGCAGATATTTGGAGATTTGTTTACTTAATATGATTGCACTCGTGCCTTTCTGAATAGCACATGATATAGCTTCTTCAAGTTCCTGCTTATACAGGGTCGATTGATTCCACAACTTATCTGAGATGGTAAATCCTTTATCCTTACGTTGCTGAAACGCTTTCAATGCATCATTATTGGGCTGGTATAGGATTTCGTAATTCTTCTTACCTATGGTAACACCATAAGTTTGCAATACTTTGTTAGCAAGTAGGTCTTGAACTTCGTTGCTGTTTTTCCATTCTTCAGAAGTGCCACTATATATTACAGCTCCGATGTCCTCAACGAACCTTTCTTGTAAGTCTCTTATCCGTTTCCTTGTTTGGGGATAATCCGACCACATAAACGGCCTATCACTATCAATAGTAAAATCGGTAATTCCGACTATTTTAGCCGCCTCTAAATTCAAATCCTCGTATATGGATTCCACAAGCATGACGTACTTGGCGAGCCGTTTATTCAGTTCGCTGTACTTGCGTTTTTGATTTGGAGTTTTCGGCTTTGCCATTGCGTATTATTTATTTTCAACCCTGTCAGGTGCTGGCATTTCCAATAAACGAATAGCTTTAATTGTTTCTTTACCCTCTAATATTGCTTTACATAAACGGTGATAGCCATCGGCGATTTGTTCCACATCATCAAGAATAATCGGATATTCAAGAGAACATTGATTCACCCGTTTACACTGAAATATAAAACTATGAAGCTGATTACACTCAAATGGCTCTGCTGTCAAGTCAATATTCCATAAGGGCATATCAAGTATGGGATATTCTTTTGCTTTTGCAAAGTCATAGAGTGTTTGTGCTGTCCAAATTTTATCCCCACGGTGATACTCACTTTCAGCAAACGTCATTTCATCTATTGGTACTTTCATACTAGCCATTATCAAGTTTATCGGTTATCTTATCCATTATACGATAAGTAACTGGTTCTCTTCGACCTGTAAAAAGCCAATGTATGACTTGGATAATTAGTAATGGAACGGAAAACAACATCATTGCAATAATTAAATATAAACGAGCAAAAACACTGCTAAGTCTAATTGCAGTACCCTTAACCGCCCCATAAGTTTTGTTTTTCGTACATTCGTCTTTGGTAAGAAAACACTCTCTTTCTGGAAAGCCTATAATATCACGAGATGTACCTTCTAATTGATAGAATATACTTACAATATTGTCAGGATAAATATGTATTTTTATTCCGTCAATTTTATGCCGTGTAGGTTTTCCTTTACAAAACATAACCCACACATAATCTCCAATATTGTATTTATTTTTTATCTTCATAATTAGATTTTTACGATGTTTCGTAGCAGTGTAAGCCTAAACTTACACTGCCTTTTCCTTTTCTACTACTTGGTAAATAGGCTACGCTCCTGCTGTATAAGTCCCGGTTATCGCTGCCGTGGTGCTATCCGACAAATGTGCTGTACCCGTTATAGCTGTACCGTTAATATTCAATTCAATGGAGGTGATTTTTGCTCCATTCGTTCCATCTTTTCCTGCAGTTCCGGGTGCGCCGTCCTGTCCAGCACTACCTTTTAAGTTCTTGAATGAGAAAGCAAATGTGGGAGCCTCTGTCGTTCCACCTTTAGTCACTTCCACACTAGGAGTACCAGTGTTATTGTCAACTGTAGCAGTAGCAGTGATGGAAGGGGTGGCGCCGTCTTTTCCATTTGTACCATCGGCGCCGTCTTTCCCTTTTTCGCCTTTAAGATTTTTGAACTCGAAGTTGAGACTGTTTTCTTCTAATGATACCTCGACACTCGGCACTCCCGTGTTAGCGTCCACTGTGGCTGTTGCTTCGGTTATTGACGAACTTCCACCACCACCGGATTGGGGAACCACGACCATCTTTGCTGCCTTGACAGGTGTATCGCTGATAATACGTATCATCATTCCTATCGGAATATCTAAGTCGATTACACGTTTTCGGCAGTCTATATCCAATTTATCATAAACGTTTGGCTCCATGTCTGGCATGTGACGATAAATGATTAATTTATCTACCGTACCGTTATCAACTTGAATTACACATTTACCTTTTGACACAAAGTCGGCCATATATACGCCGTCTTTCTCTTGAAAACTGATATTCTCCATAATTATCTAATTAAATTGCTGACTCTCCGAATATATTGTTGACCCTGCTTTGAGAAGTGCTAGCCTCTTCTTGCTGTATCTGTTCCAACGTAGCTTGTGCGTCATTGCTATAACCTGCCTGTTGGATAGATTCAAGCTGTGACATGACTGGTTTTCCGCCATTAAGTTTCAATAAGCGATCTGCTGTGGCATCTTCATCTTGTTGTATGAAGGGTGTAATGATATGTTCAATCTCTATATTATCAATTTCTCTTGCCCATGATGTGTTCATGTGCTTTAAAAATTCTTTGATGACACTTGCCTCACGCTCGAAAAGCTCAATCCATGAGCCGCTTTCGTCACCAACCTTTAAGTGTGCATCGGTCAAAAGCATTTGTCTGGCATCATAACCTATGTTCCCCAAAGACTTCATGTTGTCAAAAGAAACGTCCGGCATCTGCGATTGCATCCAATAGAGTTTAAGAAGGGTTTCCACGTGATACTTCAATGCCTCGATAGATTGCGCCCACGATACATACGATACATCTCCATTTTGTTCCACACGGTAAACTCTACGGCTTTCTCCCTTATCTTCTTTGCCTTGTATACCACCGGCTATTTTCAAAATTGGTGCTGAATTATAGGCAATCACGTCGGAGTTACGAGAAAGTGTATATTCCAATTCTTTGCGAATACGAGTTAATCCGTGGTATATAGGTACAGGCCTAAGTGCGTATGCGCCGGGTATTTTCATTAACCGTATCTGTTCAACAGTGCCGACAGGCTCCCAGCCCTTACCATTTTGTTTCCATTTATAATGTTTGTCTGATGTGTAAGTCTCAAAATAAGTAATTTCTTCGTCCTTTACCTTTTTTGTGTATTCAAAGGACATTGCAAGCATATCGTCAAGTTCGTCAATCAATGGATATAGTTTTACGCCCTCCATCGGTGAGTATGTCTTGCATTTTAGCTTATACTTACTATTAAACCCATATAATGTATTGGGCTTTTCTACTACATACCAAATTGTGAAGATTTCGCATGATGCGAAATACGCATTTGCACGTTTAATATTTTCTGTATCGATTCGGGCATACTTGTAAATTGACTCTATAGCCTTTGCTATCTGTTGGCGGACTTCAAATCCTTCTGTGTTGTGATAGATACGTTTTACAGGAATAGCAAACATGAACTCGGTCATACGCTTTGTAAGCAGCTTTTCAAGGCCAATGTAAATGCGTGATGCTTCTTCTTTTGTCCCGTCTTTGCGTATTTTATCTTTTCTTGTTATAGTATCTTTGGCTATTTCATGGAATGATGGTTCATACGCTTTAATAAGAATTTCCCATGAAGGAACACAAACGGATTTTCTTTTTAAGTCATTGATAATATTATCAACGGGTCGGGCACTGTCTAATATAGTGGTTATTTCGTCCATGATTGTACAATTGTGCAGTGCATCTTCACACTGTGTATTTATTATTGATTTCTAAGGAATTTGTTTACAAAATATACTTGTCCTTTTCCGGTTATTTTCGGTGTTATAGTGGTATGTAATACTCCACCATTACCAGACCGTACTCCTTTTTTCAACTCAAATAATCCTTGTTCAATATATTGCTGATTGGGGATATTGTACCGTTCACCATGTTTCCCAAGATATCCGTTTTCACGCAGCCATGCGAATAACCGCTTTTCTCCGATTGGATAACCGTTCTGAGCAATTAATTTAGCAAGCTCTCCAATCAAGCAAGAAGTATTAGAAGATTGAACAGCATTCGTAAATGCAATTGATGGTGCGGCTTCAGCTACTTTTTTTTCTGCTTCAATGCGCTTTTGGCGTTCTTCTTTAATTTGGGTAGCAAGTTTAATTAAATAATCTGGAGATAAAAGAGCCTTTTCTAGCGTTTCGTTTGTCAGGTATACACCATGTTTTCGGATAGAAGGGAGAACTTCACTTGTCACCCATTTGCGAAACGGCTTTGCTTTTTCGCTTTCACTGCGAATTATCACATCATATAAACCGCTTTCTGTTATAAATGTAACTTGTTGATTCCTACCTAACGAATCTATGGTGTCCATTTGGCGGACATCATCTTCTTCAAGTCTTGACCTGACATTTCTTGCGTTAGTAATGCCTATAACACGGCACACATCCGCCAAGCAAAACAATGGATCGTTACCCTCACTCATCGCAATTCTTACTTTTCCGAATTGCTCATTCTCAAAAATTTTAATTTCGTCCATAGTCATGTTTCGTATTACTTCATACGATTTTTTTTCAAAAATAGTAAAAGTGAATGAATTTCATTCACTTTTAAAACTAAATTTGTTTAATCTACTATATTTGAAAGTTTTAGTGTTCTCTCGTATTCTCCTTTCATAATCGTGTTTTCATGACATTATCAGTAATTTTGTTTCCTGTGCTATCAAATACTTCTATAGTTGGTCTACCTCCGTTATCAATAGGAGAAATGGTCTCTGATGTTTCATATAAAGTTTCTCCGTCTGTAACCATTATCTGCTTGTCATCTTCAAAACAAAGTACATCTTCACCTCCCCATGATTTTATTATTTCTAACGCTTTTTTATAACTTTCCGCTTCGATAGAAAACTGAGTACGCTCCCAACATGTTACTTTGCGGTCTTGATAAAAATCAAATGTGTTCATTGCTCTTATGTAATATATCTTATTTTATTTCACTTATTGTAAGTTCTGGATATTCAGCACCTCTTGCATTTTCCAAAAAAATCATTGTGTTGCAAAAATCAACTGCTTCTTCGTATGTTGCAAACTTAAATGTTACACTTGAACCTTTCTTTGATACTTGGTATTTCATCGTTTTTGTCTTTTGATTGTTAGTAATATTGGTTTCTTTTAGTATTGTAAAGATACTCATTATCAGTGAGTTAACCAAATATTTATGACCTTATTTTGCTCATAATCAATAGTTTAACTTTTGCTAACTTTGAAGTTCCTGTTTATATCCTGCTTCGTACCATTATAAAATCTCATCATGTTTATTCTTGTGCCAATTTTTTGCTTAATATTTTCCTTTTTGAGTTGTTCACCCCATTGAGTGGCTTCCTCAATGACACTCTTGCAATGTTTCTTCTCCCAATTCTCGCAGAAAGGATATGACTTGTATATACTCTCAATCATATTTCAAACAATTTTTTATAACTCATTTTACGCCTAATTTTCATCAAATATGCTTTCGATTTTCTCGTTCACCCTGTCGCATGTATCTCCAAAGGAAATGGAAAAAGATTCGTCGCCTACACGGTCTATGATGGATCGCAGGTCACGGGCGATGTGGTTGAACGCTCTCAGTTCTTCCAGCATAGGAAGGGTAACAGTGCCGTCATATTTTTTCAGTAGTGAGAGCAAATCGACAGCGGAGGATTCTGCAATGTCGGCCAACACGGGAATTTTTCTCAGGAGGCGATTACATTTTTCCTTGTCCTCTTTGCTCATGGTGTCGGTGATTGTTTTTGCCGGGACTTGCTCACGGGTTTGCAGGAGTCGGTCGTATTGCCTTCGTAAGTTGTCAAACAATGCGAAGTCGCCCCTTCTCAGAGCCTTCTCCATCTTCCGGCTGTACTCCTCTTTCAATATTTCAATGTTCATGATTTACTTGTCTTAAATAATTATTTCAATATCAACTCTCTTGGTTCTTTGTCTTCCCATTTTACTTCTGGGAACATATTACCATCAATCTCAGAACAATGAAAAGTCCCGTCCATTACCCACCAAGAAGAATTGTTTAATTTCTTTGGCTTCTTATCGAATATAAACAAACTGCCATATTTATCTCTTGCTATCCACATAGTTTACTCCTCCCACTCGATTTTAATTGTACATAAATACGATGGCGGACAATTACTTACGGCTTCTTCTCTGTTAGGAAATACTCCAACAGCTAATGTATCTCCACTATTATTTTTGCACAAGTTCACCCACCCCTCTTTCTTTTCGGGGAGCATCATAAGGTCAGTACCCTGTGTTTCATAAATTCTGGCTTTTCCATCTTTATCACATGCACTAATCATTTCTTCACCATTCTCACATTCTATAAGAGCAACAATGGGATATTCCCAGTTTCTATCAAAGCAAATAATCCTTGCCTTTCTTCCGTCTTTTGTACATACTGGCTTACCTGCTTTGGCTGCTTCGAGGTCAAATTCCTTTAAGTTCAATTCCTTTATCAATTTCTTTAAGTTCAATTTCTTTTTATTCATATCTTCTTTGTTTTCTTTGATTTCTACAAACATTTCATCTTTGAGGCATGAATATGCAGGATAATGATTTATATAGTAACTCAATTTGCAGTTTCTTGAAAAATTATCATAAAAAGCACAATGCTCACAAAGAGCATGAGGAACCTTTATCTTTTGGTATGATTTATTTTCTATACTAATAGGCTCACCGACCTTTTCAAGTTTCTTGAAGATTACAGACTTACCGTCACTTCTATAAGAGCCACTACATTTATCAAGGTCACAATTACCTATGATCTTAAAAGAACATAATCCACAACCAGTCTCACAATCATATTGTTTTGGCTGCTCTACGCACTGATACCACTCACCGTTGTACTCAAATATTTCTCCTACTTTTCTTTCCATATCTTATCTGTTTTTTAATTTTTCAAATTCCATTATCTCTTTATCCCATAGTTTGGCCGCAAAATGCTCTAACTGGCAGCCTTTGGATTTTTCCCAACCGGGGCAAAGACATATATCATCGCACTCCATAAGTGCCTTTATATCGTTTCCCAGAAGTTCATGATAGGGTTTGTCCAAATCGGGGTTAACATCGAAGTCTATCGGTGTGACGACATGGTAGCCTTCCCTTTCGAGTACTCCCGAAACGTATAGTATTTCACTTTCAACTTCATCGAAGTCCCTGCCGGTGATGGGTAGGGAGATGTAGATTTTCTTTTTACTCATTTTCAATGATTGTTTCATAATATACTTTTCCTGTACCTCCGCATTGAGGGCAAATGTCTTTCGTTTCCGGGGTTATGACTTGTAATAGAAATCCTATACCGGCAGTGAAGACAATCCCGTCCATATCGTAGACCCTGCCTTCTCCTTTGCACTTTGGGCATATGGTCTCCCTTGTGATTATACGCTTCATTTAATTAATCCCATTTAACAATATTATTTGTCATATTTCATTTTAAATCGAATATCTTGCTTGAATCCCTAATAGAATCGGTAGGCATCTTGGCACTCAATTGCTCCATAAATTCAGCGAAATCCATCGCCCGATTCCAACTACTCCATCTATGAGTAATCTCTACCAGTTCAAATGCATTTAGTAATACCAATTTTTCGTTTTCCCCTCTCAGGTCATTTACCGCATTTCTTACTCTGTGATAAAACTTGTCATTATATCTTTTTGCGTTATATGGTTCCGCACCTTCTCTTGGTTCAATACTACGATATTTAACCGAAAACGAAGGAAGTCTATCTTCGCACATTGCCTTTTGAATATCAATTTCTACCGGTCCATATGGCACAGCATAGAAATTATCGAATATATCTAAAAGGTCATCGCCTCCTTCTTCCTTAGGAGCAGCAGCCAAAAACAGCAGTTTCATGGCTGTAAGTTTAGGAAACGGCTTGCCCTTAATCGTTTCATGATTATCCCGCCACTCTTCAAAAAGGTGGAGCATATAATCAAATGCCTCTATTTTATCTATTTCCATTTCTTTACCAGTTCGAAATCATACACAAATACATAGGGGTTGCTATCCCATGTGCCTTTACCGCTTATCATGTCGATTAAGTATGAATAAGCTCCTTGTGGAGTATCATAAACCCTCCCCCAGCCAATACATTTAGCGGAATCCATTAAATATTTACATGGATAATATCTTGTTATTACTTGTTTTGCCCGGGTTGGTATTTCATGTTCAAAAGACACAACACCCTCTTTCAAACAATCTTCATCTGAAATATCTTGTAACCGTTCAGCACGTACATTGGTTATGCGGATTTGGTGTGGCATTAGCTCTGGCTTCACATACATTTTATTCGTCCAGCCTGCACCGTTTGGGAATAAATTAGGATTGTACTCATCATTGTAAAAGGAATTGTAGCTTTGAGCGACAGCTACGATTTCACCTACTTTGTATTTTGGTAATATCTGCCCTCCGTCAATGGAGATTTCATCTCTATCATACATACATATCTCTGTAATAACTCCATCTACTTTCCATCTATACACATAAAGTCCACATACATCCTTTCCTTTGAATGTCTTAGGATAGGTTATAATCCTTCTCGTCTGAGTTTTTCTACCTTCAAGTACGGCTTGGGTGAGTCCGCATTTATCATTGAACATTATTTTCTTCATATTTCAATCGCCATTAATTAAATCCAAATTATAAATACATAATCGCTATTAACTGTACGATTTATATCCATTCAATCATTGTATTCTGCTACACCAAAAGCTTCGTCCCAATCATGATCCATAGATGAATCAATATCATTATAGTGAATATCATATTTATGTCTATCCGGATTGTGTCTATTCCAAAATTTATCTTTACAATTTGTACAACAAAAAGCTTGTGAATATTGACGCTTTACAAATTTTCTATGACAAACTGGACATTCTATTATTTCCCCTGTTTTGGCTTCTTTATTTAATTTATATAAACCTTTCTTATTTTTCATCTCGATTCCTCTTTCTTTATCGGTTTGTATTCGTCTGTCTCTTCATCGTATTCATAGCAGTCCGGGCAGTATAGCTTGTCATCAATAATTTTCCATTCTATATAAAGAGCATCTTCTATCGCCAGACTTTCTTCTGGCCATGCATAATAATCTTCATTGCTACAATCCTTACCACAATTGTCGCACACGGCTTGGTACATTTCTACTTTCCGTATCATAAATTCCTCCTTGCTTTTCCATTATTATTTCTGTTTATTACCAATTTTTTTCCCTTTTCTTTCATGGATTATCTATTTTAATCATCTAACTATCTTTTTTTATATACATAAATTTAATATCAGACTTTTCTCTCATTTTTTTTATTTCTTCGATAATAACTTTTCTAATAAACCAGCGTCCACCTGTAAGAAAATAATTTAAACCGCTTACTATTTCTGACTCATATCTCGTTCCTTTATAGATAACTCTATAATAACCACTCCATCCACGATCATGATATTCAAAATTTTTTAAAATATCATTCCTTAATCTTTTCAATAATTTAATTTTCATATCTTATTCCTCCTGTTTATTTGGTAACAAATCTTCTACGTATGCCCAGCGTTGCATATTAACTCTACGTGGAAATATCTCCCAATTTCCTGAATCATAAAAGGTATCAAAGGCACTGTCTCCAAGTTGAGCAAGATATATTCTATTTCTTTCGGGCTCTTCACTTGCCTCATGCCACACTGAATCAATACGCCAGCTTGCTCCACGCTTGAACCCATCTATATATGCAGGCTGCAAGTCGGGGTTATAGTAATAATCCTCGAATAGGGCACAGTCTAATGCAGCATTTTCAATATCTTCTATTTTCATTGTTTATCAATTTTTCTCATTAACTTCAATAAGATGACTGTCTATTTCTTCTATAACCTCAATAGCCGCTTGTAAGAATGCTTTATTAGTTGTACGGATATATCCTGATCCGAACTTACCCATCTTGTATTTGTCTGCCGTAAAAACGATATATTGCTTTGCAAACAGAATGTTGATACAGCATTTTAATCGTTCAATCATTACTCTCCTCCTTTCAGTAGTTCGGGGTTGTCGTGGATGTTGCCGAGAACGTAAGAATCAAAATAAATCCTTCTTAATGGAACAGGTTTGTTTGAACTACCAATCTGACGGTATTCAAACACGCCATTTTTAAAATAGACTTCAAACTTGGGTTCATACGCTTTAACTTGAAATATGTCACCCTCGTAGATTTCTTTTCCGTCGGCGTCATACAGCCCCGTAAACTGACCTATCGTTTCTCCACGAACATCGTATCTAATCTCTTGATTGTTTTTGTAATCTACGATTTCGCAATTACCGCTATCGTCAATTATCAGATTGCCGTAAGCCCATTGCCCGTTATCGAATCGTTTTCCACGAAATTTAATTGTCCTGCTCATTGCTCTCCTCCTTTCATAAGTTCGATTTCTCTCATACTACCATGATTTTTAATTTATTGAAATAAACTGACTTGTATTCTTTTCAAAACTTTCTCGTTTGCGTCGTTATAGAATTGCTTGTTGACCTCGAAGCCGTATGCCTTTCTTCCCAATGAGGCTGCCGCATACAGGGTCGTGCCGCTTCCTGCACACGGGTCGATGACAACATCGCCCTTGTCCGTGAATATCTCTATCAACCGTTTGAGGAGCGGGACAGGTTTCTGGCAAGGGTGGCATTTGGGCGTGGTGTTGTCCCTTACCCAGTCGAAGCAGTTGAATATCATTCTCCCGTTGTTGTTGAATTTGGGCAACTTGTCCCGATAAAGGATAAGCCCGTATTCGCAGTTGCCGACGACCTTCATGTTTGCTTTCAACACTTGAGCCGAAAAGTCCTTGCGGAAAACCAGCGGTATGTAATGCATGAGTCCGTATTTGCGGCCTAACTCTATGAATTTGAACTGTTGTTCGTATTCGCAGAACAGTATCATGCAGGGGGACTTACCGGATTCTTTCGGCTCCTTGACGAGCATTTTGGAACAGAAGTGCATGAACTCGGCCGGACGGAACTCACTGTCGGACGAAAAGAATTGTTTGCCTGCCAATGCGCTCTCGCCGTTCTTGTTGTCTCCGTCGATATACCATGCGGGATTACTGGCGTAGGCATTATTCGCCAAATTATACGGTACGTCGGCTATAATCAGCTGGGCTTTGGGCAGCCCATAAACCTTATAATTCTGGAACGAATCGTTGTAAAGCTCTATGTCTTTCATACTTAACTTTCCTTTTTGCTGTATTTGTCGATAATTTCTTGAATCTGACTGGGTGTCGCTTTCTCCCTTTCACGTAACTCCCATTCCCGTTTCCTTTCCTCCTGCCTTTTTTTATCCTCATAGAACCGCAATAGATTCTCCCTGTCAGAATTAAATTTTTTCAATGACTTTGTCACTGTACCCGGAGTAAAAGTGCCGAAAAATTGATCGTATTTGTCTTGTTTGAATCGCAGGAAGAATACCATGAACTCGGTGAGCTTAAAACCGCCATAGCCTAAGATAATTGTCCGTGCCAGTTCGATAAAATCTGCTGGTTCCATGCCATTTCGAACTTTTGAAAATTCTGCGAGTTCAAAGAGCTGTATGGACAGCCATGATTCAGCTACGCTATCTCCAAATGTCCGGGCAACTCTTGCAATACTCGGTGCATGTCCGGTGAAACAACGCTCCTCGTTTTTGCAGTATTCCGTCTGCTTGTCTGGACTAAAAAGGCAGAGCAGATTCTCCCCCGTCTTGTAAGTTGCCAGTATCTCCCGCTGCCAGCTTGGCGGCGATGGCTTCTGCAAACTCTGCATATCGCTCCTGTTTGGTCTTGGAATTAGGTTTTTGATGGATTCCGGATTGCTCATCTCGTGCTCGTTTTAATTCAATTCTTAACCAGTTGGCAAAGTGTTTTTGTGCATCGCTGACGCTTTTTCTTGCAATACCCTCGTTTTGAAGTTTACGGATATATGCCTCGATATATAATTTTGATTCGTTCTCGTCGATGTGGTTGTTCATCGATAGCGTTTCTATCCACGTTTGATTTGAGAGTAGTTCTTCACGCAGTTCTGTCAGTGGCTTGTCAACGTCTTTGCCAAAATCATCTTCTTTTTCTTTGCTTCTCGATAGAGAAGTTTCTTTTAAATCATTATCATTTTCATTATCATTATCATTATCATTTAAGCCCCCACTGGCTCGTTTGGCTCCCACTGGGTTATTTGGGGTCGAGTGGCTCGTTTGGCTCCCACTGGACTTTGATTTAACCGTTTCAGAGTTTTTATCATTACCTCCTTTACGCCCGTTGTTCCGGTTTCTCTCGACAATGCCCTGATATTTGAGTTCATCTATCTCGAATTGATTTTTGAAAAACTCAAATGCCATTTCAATGTCCTCCTCTACCGTAACCTCCTCGCCAAGTTGATATTTGAATATTGCTCGAAACAGCCTGCCCAGTTGTTTGTCAGATAATCTCGATATGGGTTTATAAAATGATTTATAAATCAAAAAGCTGTCTTTCATTTATTCCTAATATTGATAGTTATTCTCTTTTCGTATCATACTTTTCAATTATCATAATTCCTTCTTCTGTTTTATCTCCGTAAACGATATGACAGCCAAACTCATGAACCAATATATCCAAATCTTCTATGGTTTCTATCTCTGTATAGAGATTAAGGGTATTGGTATCTATCATTTCCCTTATAACTGGCAATCTTGACTCAAACAATGAATCTTCTAAACTTCTTAGATAGATGTCTCCTCGTTTAAAGGTATTCATGCTCGATGTTATTAATTTCACCTTTAATGTTTTTGATTTATCGGGATCGTCATTATAATAAAAACGAGCTGACGATAATTGATTGAAATTAACAATAACATGATTATCTTCTTGGAATTTCTTTATTCTATTATGAATATCTACATATTGATCATAGTTGATAATAGACTTTATAAAAAGGTATTCCAAACATAAATCAGATATAACTAATTTTTCTCTGTTTAATTTGTCTTCCGATTCCATATTAAGTTTCAGTAATTGAAAATGCCCACCCGTTCAGGGTCTTGTGCTTGTCAATCTCACCGGTTTTGCATAGCTCGTTTATCTCGGATTTGAGTGACCGGATAACCACCGACTGTATTTCGGTAAAGCTCGCTATGGAGGGCTCCTTGTTATTCTTTTTCTTTTCCTCGACTATCGAGGCGATGATGTGCTTGATGTCTATCATACGGCTTGTTTCTGTTGTTTTTCACGCAAAAATTTGTTGATGAAGTAGATTTGACCTTTACCGGTTACCTTCGTAGTGGTCGTTACCAGTATTGTGCCGTCGGGCTTGTTGATGATCGTTTTCTTTATCTCGAAGAGATTCATCTCCATAGCCCGTTGGGTAGGTAGGTTGTAATTCTCGCCTGTTTTACAGAGGTAGCCCTCATCTCTCAATAATTGGAACAATCTGTTTTGCCCTATCTTGATTCCGTTTTGATTGAGGATTTTTGCCAGCTCTCCAATGAGGCAGGAGCGTTGCGATGTCTCCACCGCCTCGGCAAACAGGACTTTGGGACGGTTGGCTTCTATTATATTCTGCTGTTCTTCTATTTGGGCTTGTTGTTCGGCGGCCAACAGGAGGGCTTCACGGAAAGAGCCGGGGACGTGGTGTCCTCCGCTTTTTATTGTTTCCTCCATTTGGTTAAAAGCGTTGATGTAGTCAAGTTTGAATTTGAGAGCCTTTTCGCCGGTGAAGCCCATAGCCAGCAAGGTGAAGCCATCACGGTTCATGACATACATGGGGGCTTTGCGTACTGCTCCTGTACCGTTGTTTAAAGGCACATCGTACTCAACCAATGCGAACATTTTTGTAAGTTGTTGATTATTAGTTTGAGCCGAATTTTCGGCCGAAACAAATAGATTATAAATTGCATCCAATACATGCCTATGTTCTTTCCCGAACTTTTCAGCGACCAACAAACTGTTTGTCAATGCTTGGTTGTTCTGACCTTTGAATACAAGATTGTTCATAACCGATTAAGATTTGATTTTTCAAGATTATTCCCTGAAATTCAACCTATGCAAGAAGGTGAATTTATGATGTTTTCGTTGTGGCAATATGTGCACATAGATGTCATTGGCGAATAAACCCTACCGCACTTAGGACATATCCAGCCCTGCATACCGACAAATGTCTGCGCTTTTTCGCGTCTCGTCATCTCAATAGCTTTTAAGGCATTATCTTCTGAAACTCTACGGTATATATGCCCGCCTGCGCAATCTTCTACGCTTACCGATTTTATAAATTCTTCTGCTGTCATATCATTTGTTTATTTTAGATTCTCATTTCAATCGAAAAGTGTTTTTGGCTTTTCATCGGGAAGAAACAGCCCATTTACAGCTAATACCTTTCTCATCGCTTCTCGATAAGTAACGCCGTTGTTCGTATAGTTCATGAAGTGATTGTACATCTTGGGGTACAACTCATAGCAAAGTTGAAGCCTATTGTCGTCTTTGAATTGACAACCATATCCGCAGAACATACAACCTGTTCGTTTTGCCCCTTTATGGTATATATCTGCAATTTTCAACCCTCTATCTCTTATGTATGCCCAAATGTCATCTTCAAGCCAAATTGATAGAGGCTTTGAATTGGTTGTATCGCCAAATTGATTACAACCACCAGCTTGTAAGTATTTCATCTGACGCTGAATGCTTTCAGATGCCATTTCTCCGCTTATTGGAAACAACCCGCTTGTTATATGATATTCATGAAATGGCTTTTTCTTTAATTGATTACAGCATTTTTCGCTTACATCAAACTTTTCGTCAATCAAAAACATCCATTTCTTCGCCAACTTAAATATACTATGACGTTTTACTACAAAATTTTCAAAAACTTTGCCGTCTGGTTTTTTTCTCACCTTACCTATTATAGCAGATGTTGATTTACTGATAAGTGGGAATCCGTATTTTTCAAATACCTGTGCTGGCTTTAATGTTGGATATATAATTTCAATGTCATATCCTTCTGTGTTTTTAAGCTCTCGGACGAACCTTACTATATCGGGATATTCATTGCCCGTATTGCAGAAAACAGCCTTTATATCGGGTTTGACGATACGGCATAAATCAAGTAATACGGTACTATCCTTTCCGCCACTGAACCCAACGTAAACCTGACCGTTTAGACGTGATACGAATTGGTCTATCACACCGAGGCTGTGGTCTATCTTTTGGCGCAGGGTCCAGCTTTGTCGCTCTCTTAATTCTTTCAAGTCCATATCACTTATTAAAGTTTGATTCGACAACCTTGTATTTAATGGGCAATCCGGAGCAGGTGATGGCGAGCAGGGCAGAGTCCCTTTCTTCTTGGTTGCTGCGGGGTCTGTTAAACTCTATCCCGCTCATCTGGCACAACCGCTTCAATTCTTCATGGGTGATCTTGCCGTCTTTCCCTTGCCAGCACTTGCGCAATGGGGATTGCTCCATGACTTGTATTCCGTAATGCCTCAGCATTTCGACTATCTTGCGACCGGTCTCTTGGTTGCGACCTACATGCTCGCCTTTCTTGGCTGCGCTCGCCCGTGTGTCTTTCGGTGACAAATGCCAGTTGGATTTGTTTTTCCAACCTGCCTCGACATATACCGCCACTCGTTCATCGTTTTTCTTGCAGTGCTCATGAAGTTTTTTTATGCCCTCTACCAACAAGGGGAATGGGCAAACACTCATCTCCATTTTCATTTTCCTTGTGTCCAATACGGAGTAGCCGCTGCGCTCAACGTCGGGGTCTATCCCTATCAATACATCGTATTTTATTTTTCTGTTGTATGTGGCCTGTTCTTCCATTATATTGTATCTTTCTCTTTTTGTTCGGCAGGCGGGACTCGAACCCGCAACTGTATATTCGCTCCTTATACTCGACTTATACCGCTCTCCAGTTTGAACCACTGCCGATACCACCTAAAACACTTATGGCTTATTTCTCCCCGCAGTTCCTACTACCGTATGGTGCTCACCCACGTACCCGGCTCGGCTTACGGGGAATTCAATGCTCAACATTATGTCCTATATCAGGTCCATGATTTTAGTTTTCACAATTCCGTCCAGCCGCATGTCGTTAAGACCTTGTCTCATGTGTTCTTGCATGAGGCGGTTGGCTTCGGTGATGTCTTTGGCGCAGACGAGGTTGTAGTACTTCGTTTCCTTTTCATTGCCGTTGTCATCGATGAATATGTCTATCAACGTGGCCTTGTAGAAGGGCTTGCCTTCTTCCTTCTCATTGACTATCTCGACGACATTAGAGCGGGTGATAGAGAATACATCGCAATTTCCGTTGTACTGCTCTAATCCTTTTGCCTCGGCCTCGGCGAACAGTTCTACATCGGTGATGAAGTGTTCGACGACTTCTTTCATCTCTCCTTTGCTGTTCTCTTTTTCTACTTTCAGTTTGATTTCGTAAAACATAATGATTCGTATTTAATCTATATTAATTTTAGCATAATGATTCCGATACTATCGCTGTCGTCGCTTTTAACGAGCAAAGATTTATTGCCTTCCGAAAGCTGCATATATGCGTCCTCAAAATTGAATAGTGCTTTTTCAATCTTGGAGAAGAACGAAGGATCTATCCGTAACTTTGTGATTCCTTCTGTGCTCTCTTTTAGATGTTCTGAAATTACATTCTCTATTTCAGGGTATTTATAGACTTCGGAGAATGGGTATATAACTTTTTGATTGTCACACAATATACATTCAAACCCCATGTCTGTAACTTGTACCATATCGTAAGAGAGGATAGACTTGTAGGCTTTTGAGCCTATAAATTTGCCATCGAGCTTTTCTATTTCTTCATCGGTGAATGTGGAACATTCGGATAGCTTGTTTTTTACCAAGATATGTGTATCGCATGCATAAGCGTAACCATCTTTAAAATGGATATACGAAAATACAGGTCTGAATAAATCATTTTCGCATGCCAAGTCCATTCTTAGGCCTCTGTTGAAATTATGTCTAGTCTTCATCGCTTTTATTTTTTAATTGTATTTCTTATTTAATTGTCTTACTTTATTTCTCATCAATCTTGCCAGCTCTTTATGCCGGTAGTCGTCGGACTTTTCCAACGCTTTTGCCGATCTTTCCAGCAGGCTGACGATTGACTGTATTTCATAGTCTTTCATGAATTGATTATTTCATTGACTAATTCATCGGCTTCGTATATCCTTTCGGCTATCTTCTTGAAGATGTTATCATCTGGATATATCCTTCTGATAAACATGGAGGGTTTCTCGAACGGGTTATATACGATGAAATCGCACCAATCGGCTTCAACGCACATGAGTTCGGACATGATTTGGTAATAGTACTTAGGCTCCGTGGACAGGAGGGTATCGTTGTCCTTTATCTTGTGGAAGTATTTGGCGTATGTGGCCGTTCCCACGCTTTTTATTTCGATTACCCCTTTTTCCCGCTTATTCTCATCGTAATAATATCCGTCGGGGCTGGCTGCGAAATGGGAGATGGTGGGGTGTTTGCACAGTCCTACCTCGACGACACGGCGACCTGTTTTAAGTTCGTATATGCGCCGGGCATCGGGCTCGTTCTCCGTTCCCCATCGCATTTGCTTGGTCGATATGTCGGTCTGGGTGATATAGTCGGAGAAAAACCCATCGTCGTTTATCATAGCCGGGTTGAGCATGCGCTCTCCTGCTACTTGGTAAATATAGTTCATGGCGCATTCTCCGACCCCGTTGCCGTTCCGGTTCTTTTTCATCAGGTCGCCTATGCGACTGCCCGTGAAACAACCGAGTCGCTTCCTATACCATTCAAGAGTCCTTTGTGCTTCCATCGTCGAACAGTGTCTGTTTGGTTCCTTCCTGATTGATTCCCTCTTTGACACCGGCTGCTTCTCCGGCTATATCTTTGAATTTGCTGCTTTTCGTGCCTCGGTATGGCTTCATAATCTCATCTACCGTCGTATCTCCATCTTTGAGGGATTGATGAATACCGGAAAGAAGGGCAATCTCATTGCTTCGTATCTGGGTGATAGTCTGCTTGCCGCACAGTTTTATAATCTCCTCCTCGGTGATGTTGTACTCGTTCTTGAAGAATTCAATCCATTCTGCTTTTGCTTTTTTGAGTTTGTCTTCGTTTGACAGGTCGCCTGTTATAAAATTCTGCGCTGACCGATAGACTTTATCCGTTATGCTCTTGGGTATGACCGAAAAAACAGCATTGCGGTAGGCTATTGCGTTGGCCGCATTGCCGGTTACGGTTATCATGTCGTCGGAATACCGTTTGCCATACTTGTCGATTATGGACCGTCGAACCTCGAATGCGCTTGCCACATTCGTTTCCAAATCCCACGCCGTACCCCGGCTTATAATTTGACGGTCGGTGATTTGTACGACTTTGGCCTCTGTACGCATATTGCCCCAATTCGATACGATGATCTTGGCAAGATGGACAGAAGGGCCGGTAATGGGTTTATTTCCCCGTGGAAGGGCATAACCGCAGGATTGAGCCGTCTCCTTGTCCATTGTCGCCATGACGATGGAGTTGTCTATGCTCCGCCTAATGTCTCTCGGATATTGTTTGGCCGTGGCTACTTGCGAATCTACATTGGCCCGTTCGAGGGCGTCTATTTGCATGACTTGTGGCTGTGCTTGAACCTGTAATACTTCGTACTCTGACATATTTTTTTTGTTTAAAGGGTTATGTTTCTTTTTTACACCGCATATCCTCCCGGACGGGCGGTGAATATGCTTGATTTATATGGAATTATAGTTTAAAACTCACATTTAATATTAGCTCTATCCTAGTTCTGTGAGTATATCGGCGGGCGTGTTGGGATTCCTCGCCGCATAATAGCGGACATACCATTCGCTGTCCTTCGCTAGTTCCGTGAGCACATCAACGGGAGTGTTTGGATTGCCTGCCGCATTCATGCGGACATCTCTGTCGCTACTTAAAATCTCGTTTTTAGTCATTGTGTTTCTTATTTATTTGTTTGATTATCATTAGCCTTGTATTTCTTATCAGCTTGCTGCTGCCCTGCAAGAGCCATCGAAGACAGTGCGAACAGGGATATGCTTATTACCAGTTGCCAAAGGTTGGTGTTGATGAGTGAAGCGACTACCCCGAATATCGAAGAAAGCATCAGCAGTATGGCGAGCAGGGTAAATAACTTGTAGAATATCATGACTGTTATATTTGGAAATTACCGTTAAACTCAAATTCTTCATTCCCGTATTCGTCGAATACGGTTACCGTGTATTCCGTATCGATGTAGCCACTACCAGAAGATGGCGTTAAATAGTCGCCGTTGTCCCGCGCCCTGTAATCGCAAGCGTAGTAATGAATGCGTACATTGACGTTTTTGCCGTTCAAACCTATTTCATGGTCTATATCTTCGTCGAAATAGCGGTCGTTTATATTTTCTTTTATATGGTCGTCAAGAAAATTTTCTACCTTTTCCCGTATGGTTAGTTTCTGAATATCGGCTTTTACTATATCGATAGCCGTTTTGTATATGTCCGTGGCATCGCACATGAGGTCTTCCCGGTATCGACGCATGCTTTCCCAGTCTTTCGGATCACAATCTTCAAGGTAGGATTTGGCTATTTCTTTCTCGTTCATCAATAGTATCTGGCTAGCGACCTCGTAGTTTTCTACCCCGCCTCCTAGATAAAATTCCTTACATTTTAATTTGTAAGGGGAGTTGTCGTATTGGTAGTTGAAATCTTCTCGTGCCCGGTCGTATCGTTCCTCGATTGCCGACCGTGGGATAATACAGGTTGTGTTCATGTTCACAGGTTTATTTAATTTCGTTCCCCTGCAACAGATGACTGTTTTTTCAACCCGAATCCGACGGGCAGGGGAAATATAGGGTAATGGAAAGCTGTCTGAACTATTCTTGCCTAGAAAGGCAATCCCTTTCTCTCTCCATTCTTTTTGTTCGTTTCTATTTTACTGAACTTGGTGAAGCGTGCCCGGTTGCCGAATTGCCGGATATTACTTACACGTCACGACTTCGTTACTTCACCCCGACCCGTCGCAAGTCTCGGCGTTTCCGCTATTGCGACTCTCGGTGTTCTTCACGTACGCCAACATGTCAATGAGCTTTTTTGTGGGGAGGCGGGAATCGAACCCTTGCTCGCTCCGAAGAACCGATACCCAACATATTGGTTCTTTCATTCGGTTGCTCTACCGTTGAGCTACTCCCCGGCTTTTACATCATGGATTTCCAAATCCGAATTATCTCACTTCCCGGGTAGAATTTTCGACCGTTACACCTCCTGTAACCGAATTTGATGATTCCATTCTTCGTGTAACGGAACAGTGTGCTCCTGTCGATGCCGAGTATCTTGCAAGTCTCGTTGGTCGAGTATCGGCCGGAAAGCGATACTTGGGGTTCTGTGGACGTCATCATAATATTGTTTTGATTTTATCGTTTGCTTAATATTTCTCTAATGTTTCAATCGTTTTGTTTATCCTACCATCTTGTGTGAGACGATTCCGCCCTTTTTGAGAGCAAGCTCCCTTATGCGTTCTGGCTGTTCTCCGTCCGTGCGAAAGTTTATCGCCCCATACACTGTGCGGTCTGTACAACCTACCTCGGCGGCTATCTCCTTAATAATCTTTGATGGGATACTGATGTATTTTACTTTTCTCATTGCTTTTTTACATTTAATCGTTTATATTTGCGCATTATGGTTTTTGTTTCAATCTTGAAATAGGTTCGTTTCAATGATTACAGAGGCAAAGATACTAACAGTTAGTAAAAACACAAACTATTTTCTTTTAAAAGTTAGCATAATAACATTAATTAACTGACAGTATTATGGAAGGCTGGGAAAGAATAAAATTAATTATTGAAAAAGAGGGATTAAATAAAAACTCTTTTAGTGCAGCAATTGGATTGAACAATAATGTTACAATCACAAGAATTATCAATGAACATCGATCGCCATCACGTTCAACATGTGAAAAAATAGTTAGTGCTTTCCCAAAATACAAATTAGAATGGTTGTTGTATGGAGAAGGAGAAATGCTAAGCAATAATTCAGGAATTATCGGGAACAATAATAAGGGCAATATCTATCGAGGAGATTTTAATAATAACATCTCTATATCATTGCCGGAAAAAGGTACTCAAAAAATTATTGACCCTGACGGGAAAGTCACAATAGAGAATACTAGTTCAGGCGTCCAAAATAACCTGAACGAAATAGACATGCTTAATCAAAGGATACAATACCTCGAAAGAATCGTTAGTGGACATGAGGCTACGATAAAGTCTCTTGAAACAACAATAAAATCCAAAGATGATTTAATATGTATTTTGAGGAGTTCATTAGATAAACAAGATTAGATGGTTAACAATCGCAATATACTAAATAATTTCTTAATATAAGAAAAACTAATGTAATAGTAAAGTCATGAAAGAATTAATTAAGAAAATACTTAGTGAGAGCCATCAAAATATATATCTTATTATTTGAACAATGATAAACACAATGAGCACAAAAGATAGGAGTGGCGGAGTTCGCCATAACGGTTACTGGGGACTCGATGTCGCCGGAATATCCAAGCGGGACACAAGTTCTGATAAAGAGGATTAACGAGAAAGCGTTTATCGACTGGGGACGTGTGTATGTGCTTGACACGTGTAACGGAATTGTCATTAAAAAGATAATGCCTACATCGGACGAAAAGAGGATTAAATGCGTGTCGATAAATCCGGAATACCCCCCGTTCGAGGTGTCGTTGCAAGATATTTTCGGATTATATAGAGTCATGCTAAGCATGTCTTTGAAGTGAAATAGCTATTAAAACTTACAGAATCATGAAACTACTAACATATCAATCGGTTAGAGACAAAATTGTCCACCTGCAGGAACAAGATGTCATTTTTGACTTCGCTGTGGCAGAGCTCTACGGAGTGGAAACGAGAGAGATAAACCAAGCTGTAAAGAACAACCCAAGCAAATTTCCAGAAGGGTATGTGATTGAACTTGGTAAACAGGCACTTAAAGAGTTGCGGTCAAAAAATTTGATTGCAAACAGCCCTAAAAGCCGGGCAATACCGAAAGCGTTTACAGAAAAAGGGCTGTATATGTTGGCTACCATTCTCAAAGGAGAGAGGGCGACAGAGACCACGATTGCAATCATAGAGGCGTTCGCTAAATTGAGGGAACTGTCTCGAACTATTGGTGAACTGTCGGCGAACCCAGACCAATTCACCCAGAAGTCTCTCATGCAGAAAAGCGGGGAGATCATGGCAGACCTGTTCGGGGAGGATATGCAGACGAACGAGACGGAGACCGAAATAGAACTAAACTTCGCCGTGCTGAAACTGAAACATACCATTAAGAGAAAAGACAAGAAGAAATAGATGGTGTAATGGGGTTATTTGGCAAACTATTAGGATTAAGACCGAGGAAGCATATACTGAGTGAGCAAGAAAAACGCTTGGCATACGAATCTGCGGTACGTTATGCAACGGTTGAGATAGAGGGAAGAAACCGATTGAAAATCATAAACGAAAGCCTATCAATCATTGACAAGACAAAGAATCTGGATACGCTAAACAGCAGATACGAGACTGTATGCGAACATATGAAGTGGATGATGGAAAACGATATAGAGCTGAATCATGAATCCGCATATGTTGCGAAGCAAAAAGTGGACGACAATAAGAACGAGAATATCATAAGGATAGCTTGTGATGCATTCGATACTTATGAAGCAAAATTCAGCACATTGAAGACTGAAAAAGCAAAAGACAACGCAACAATCAAGATGTTCAAACTTTTAGACAGTTGTATTTCCTCCATTGTAGATTCTGAAAACAAAGTGCTGAAAAGAAAAATACTAATTGTATTGAAAAACAAAGTGGAAGATATGTATGCTTAAAACTAAAATAGCCATGAATTCCAAAGACTAAATACGGCAGCTTGTCCTTATTATGGACACTCGCTTAAAATAAATATTGAATAACCATGACCCAAAAAGAATCTCTAAAATTATTTGAAGAAAAGAAAGTCCGTACAGTATGGGACGACGAGCAGGAGAAATGGTATTTTGCTATCATTGATGTCATAGGTATTTTAACCGATAACGACTATCAAGGAGCAAGAAACTATTGGAAGGTTCTTAAAAACAGACTTCTGAAAGAAGGGAATCAAACGGTTACAAATTGTAACCAGTTGAAGCTGCGTGCCGCTGATGGGAAAATGCGTCTTACCGATGTGGCTGATACCGAACAACTCTTCCGTATTATACAATCTATTCCGTCCCCAAAAGCCGAACCATTTAAACGATGGATGGCACAGGTCGCCAGCGAACGACTTGACCAAATGCAAAACCCGGAGTTATCCATAGACCAAGCCATAATCGATTATAAACGATTGGGATATTCCGACAACTGGATAAATCAACGATTGAAAAGCATAGAAGTTCGGAAAGAACTCACAGACGAATGGAAAAGAGGCGGAATCACAAATATGCAATATGCTACATTGACAGATATAATAACAAGGGAATGGAGCGGACGAACGACAAAAGAATACAAACGGTTAAAAGGCTTGAAGAAAGAGAACCTCCGAGATAACATGACAAACATAGAACTTGCACTGAACACATTGGCCGAAGCCTCCACAACAGAAATATCAAGGCAGCAAAATCCCGTAGGGTTCAAGCAAAATTCCAAAGTTGCAAAAAAAGGTGGAAGTGTTGCAAAGGCAGCACGAGAACAATTGGAAAAGCAACTTGGACAGTCAGTAATATCTCCATTGAAAGCCATTGATCATCTATCTCCCAATAATACCGAAAAATAAGCTCCCCTGCAACAGATGACTGTTTTCCAACCTAATTTATAAGAAGCATACTTCGCAAATATATCAGTGCTGACAAGATACTATAAAAGGGATTCAAGAATCAAAGTCAGGTAAAGTAATATTCAAAAAATCTGAAAAATGAAAATTTCTAAGGAAGGAATCGCTATAACTAAACGTTTTTTTGAAGCGGTTGATATGCTCAAAGCACAGAGACGCATTCGTGGGCTTAAAACATTCACGAGGAAGCACAATATAACTCGTACCAATATAGCAAATGTGAGAAAAAATCCAGACCGTAGTGTTTTGAAGCCCGAATGGATATATTATCTTGTTTATGACTATGGAGTTTCATTGGAATGGATAATATTTGGGGAGGGTTCTATGTTTGAATAAATATTCTAAAACTTGTTCTTTAATGGTGCGTTATCGTTTCTAATAAACTTTTCCATTTTTATTCTCCCCATAATTTTACTGCAAGATCATAATTCTTTTGAGCTTCATTTACTGCTTTTTTTGCATAAGTAAGAGTGTAGGAGTGTTCACGTGGATATTTGCCTGACTTTATACCTTCATGGTATTCTTTGGCTTCTTCCAGCTTGTGCGCATAAAAGTCGATACTTTCCGGCATGGATAGGTTGATGGTTGTAGCTCGCTTGTCCCAGTATTCGGCTTCTCTTTCATGTTTTGTTGCTTTGTCGCTAAATTCAACACTTTTGCCCATGTTGTACCAAGCATCCTCTATCGCTTTTCTGTGGCGTCTTTCGCTATGATGCCCTACTTTAATGGGTTCTCCAAGTGAAAGAAAATCTCTATCCTTATTTGACTTTTTGGAATATTCAATACTTTTTTTATCTGCTGATACAGACCATTCACGTCTACGTTCGGCTCTACGTTTAGCCCATTCTTGTACGTTGAATCCGTCAGCTCTTACGATGGAGTAATAATAGAATCCGTCACGCTCGAAAATCAGATTGAAAACTATGCTTTCATTTTCTTTTCCATACTTGGTTGTAACTTCTATAACTTCTCCTTTTTCGTGCTTCTCGTCGCACTTTGCCAAAAATACATTTGGCGCAAACTTGTAATACGTGTTCATTGCTCTTATGTATTAAATCGTTATGCTATTTCGATTCTATTGTTAGGTTCGTTTACTTTCATCGATTATATGTTTAAAGATGAGTGTATAAGCCTGTCACTTGTGTAAACACTTCTTGCAATTGTTCATCATAAATATCACTCGAAAAGAAGACCTCTTTGGCCTCGGAAAAAGAAAAAGTCTTTTTGTTTAATTTCGGGGATTTGATGAATCTCATAGAATAAGTATCCTTACCTTCTTCATAGGTGATGATTAATTTATCTGCGCCAGATTTATTTTTGCTCAATTTAATAACCTGCTCCATGTCACCAGATTCATTCTCCGCGTAACCGGTAAATTTTGATCCTGTCATAACTACAAATTTATGTCCGCCAAGTTGTTCGTATAGGGACAACATTATTTCTTTTATTTGTTCTTCCGAATGTTTCATTGCTCTTGTCTTTTAATTGTTGGTAATATTGGTCTTTATTAAAGTAGCCCGGCTTTTGTTTCCCCCGTGACCGGGCTACCGTCTCATGCTGTTTTGAAGAGCACGTGTATTTGGTGTATCAATCTCCGCAATAACGCCCGCTTTGGCTTCTGTAATACTCCGTTATCCCTCTTTCCATTGCTGCGTCAAATACAACCGGTTCGGGCTTTTGTGCGGGCTCCGACTTCTTCATGAAGCGGCGAGCCTCTTTTTCCGCTTTGCGGGCTTCCGCTTTCATCTTAAACCATGCGTTCCTCAAACAAGCACTGAACGACTGGCAGAACTCTCGGCCGAGAACCGAGATAGAGCGTTTATACATTGACCATGCCATTTTGAAAAGTTGCGATTTGTCGATTTTCGTTTTCATATCCTTGTTTGTTTTTGTTTGATGTGACAAAGATAAAGCATATTACTTTATTAAGCAAGCAATACGGTTTAAAAAGTAAAGCATTTAACTTTATTTAGTAAAGTGAATAGGTTTAACGCAAATAAAGCATATTACTTTTGTATTATAAAATATTATAGATATGTACAGAATAAAAGAAATCTTAGACGAAAAAGGCATTTCAGCAAAAAACTTAGCTGAAAGAATGGGTGTAACACCTCAGTATATAAGTGGCATTATCAGAGAAAAAGGCAGCGCATCTATTGGTGTGCTTTCTAAGATTGCCAAAGAATTAAATGTGCCTTTATCATCTCTATTTGACGATTACAAAAGTGGACCAACAAGCAACTCAGTAAATGTTATTTGTCCTCATTGTGGTAAAGAAGTAAATGTCGAACTAACCAAACCCCAGCAAAATGATTGATTTTATCACATTAGACAAAGTAACCGAGTCAAAAGATTAAGCCCATGAAAAAAATCATCTTTTTTATTATTCTATCATTGGCTAATAATGCTTACTGTCAGATAACAATAATGAATACCGAAGCAAAAAAGCTCCAATCTGATAATTTTGTTTATGATAGTTTGAGGAATATGGTTCCTGAAAAATATGAAGGGGAATATACATACCATCATTTAATTGGTCAAACAATAATGTATTGTGGTGAACCTTATTCTTTATATAGACGAAAAAACTATTTTAAAATTGGCGATTATTATCGTGTTGATGGTATTTTGCCAGATAATACAAATAAGGGATTGTATCATAGATTATCTTTAACAAATATAAAAACAGGAGAAACAGGAGAAGAAGGCGGTATTTTTACAAAGGAATATAATTTTAAGTGGGTAGTATTAGGCCATTATGAGAAGATGAAAGAATTATACCTTAATAAAGAATTTATATATGTAGGTACTGATGATGTTTTTATTGATAGTTATGGGAAAAAAGCAGATGGACTTATAAATTTAGAATACGACACAGTATCAAAAAATATTCCAAAGGAATCGGTTTGGAAATGTATAGATGTCCAAGTTAAGCCTAGAAAAAAAGGCGATGGCATGAATTTAGACAAAAGAAGTCCAATTATTCTAATTTTTGACAATCCTAATTATGGAAAACATTATTGTTATTTAGAGAGTGATCAAGGAACTCCATACCAAACCTTACTTAATAAGTCTTTATCCTATATTTGTGGTAGATTTCATCTAAAATCCGATTACGAACAAGTAATATTGGCAGAAAGATTGGCTGAAAATAAACGAAAAGCAAATCTAATTCGTAAATACGGTACAGCTATTGCCAATCTAATCATACAAGGAAAAGTTAGAATAGGAATGACAAAGCAAATGTGCTTAGAATCATGGGGAAAACCTGATGATATAAATACAACAATTGGAAGTTATGGAACACATGAACAATGGGTATATGGTAATGGGTATTATCTATACTTTGAAAATGGAAAACTAACTAATATTCAAAACTAACTATCCAGCCCCGTTCCTTATGGTTCGGGGCTTTGCATAAGCCATCTTCGGCAAGTAACCAAACTTGTTGATTTCCACCGAGGGTCGGAATAATGTTCCGACCCTTTTATTTTGAAATTGCAAAGAAAAAGCTGGAAATATTTGCGGAAATGTGAATTATAAGTTACATTTGCGACATGAAAGTAAGAAACGTCATAGCATATAAGCACTATTTCATAGATTTTGTGAAGTCGCTTTCCGAAAAGATGCAGGATAAGGTGGTGAAAACCATACAATATGTCGAAACGCTTCAAGTTGTTCCAGAGAAATACTTGAAGCATATTGAAGGTACAAGGGGACTTTATGAAATCAGAGTGCAATTTTCAAGTGACATAATACGTGTTTTTTGCTTTTTTGATGGTGAAAAAATGGTCATCTTACTGAGCGGCTTTCAGAAAAAGACGCAAAAGACACCGAAAAAAGAGATAGACCGGGCTGTAAGGCTCATGCAAGAATACTTTAATGAAAAGAAAAAAGAAAGGAAATGATTATGGAAACTTACACTATTGAGGATATAAAGAATAAGGTTTATGGAGAAATTGGCACTCCGCGCCGCGATAAGATTGAAACCGAACTTTCCAACCTTCGTGTTGGGCTTCAGATCCGCAATGCCCGTGAAGCGAGGAACCTAACCCAAGACCAGCTTGCTAAGAAGATAGGGAAAGAACGCTCTTTCATATCAAAGGTGGAAAGAGAAGGGAGCAACCTCACGCTCTCTACACTATATGACATCGTAACGAAAGGGCTTGGCGGGAAACTAGACATTAGGGTTCAGGTATAACCCCAATCCCCAATTGAATTCGGCTACTCCTTGTGATAATAGGTTGCGAATGTCACGCATAATATTGGGCACAAAATTATAGCATGGAATCTTGAAAGTGTATGAATTTCATACATAATTCAATATTATTAACCTTAGAGGGCTATTATACGATTTACTAAGGCAGTGAATCGAATATTTATCCCGCATTTCTCACAGAAGGTAAAATCAATCAAATCTCTTATTTTTATTACTTTGTTTTCTTAAAAAAATAAAACTCAATCAATATTTTATTGAAAAGTGTATGAAATTCATATACTTTACTGTATATTTGCAAAAAGCGTATGAAGATGTACGCCACCCGACTTGTCGTAAACACCTGTTTGTCCGTTTAGGCGGAGGCACATCTGAAAGAAGATGCGAATAGTCTGCTGGCTACATTGCTACGCAGACTATTTTTTTTGTTTAAACCTAAATGAAATGAACAGACAACAGCAAGTTTTCGTAAGGTTGAAACTTAAAGCGAAGGCGTTAGGGTTCAACGCAAAGGAATTGAAGGGTATCGCCGCCAAGATTGCCGATAACCTGAAATCCGCAGAAGATGCCTCAGAAGAGGATGTAAACGCAGAAATCGACGAACAGATAGAAGCGGTTCTCCCTTACCTCACTTTCGGCCAGTCGCAAGCCAACCGTTTGCTTGACGAATGGAAGAAGAAACACCCCGAAGCTGAACTGGACGATGAACCGGATGACAACATTCCGGATGATACTCCGAAACCAGCTTCAAACAAGAAAAATTCCAAAAACAAAGGAAATGAACAAGACGAAGAACCCGCATGGTTTAAGTCTTTCAGAGAGCAACAGGAAGCCCGTTTTGCCGCATTGGAAGGTGAAAAAGTTTCAAACTTACGTAAGGCTAAACTTGAAGCCCTACTGAAAGACTCTGGAACATTCGGTTCACGTACCTTGAAAAGCTTCTCTAAAATGAGCTTTGAGAGTGACGACGATTTCGAGGAGTTCTATTCTGATGTTGAGGAAGACCTGAAGAATTACAATCAAGAGCGTGCAGATGCAGGTTTGGCAACATTGTCAAGTCCTCCTGCTGCCGGAAGTAAGGGTTCGGGTAAACAAGACGAAGTATTAACCGACAAAGAAGTTGAAGATTTAGTCAACACTTTCTAAGTCAAAAAAGAAATTGTAACAATGGGTGCAACAGCAAATTTAGCAAGCGAAATGGAAATTCTCAATGCCGGAATGGATTCTGTCGTAATTCGGCATTATGTAGCTGGCATTATCGGAGGTCGTACTCTTGACGTATCAAATTATAACCTTCCGGTTATTAAAGCCGGGCACGTTGTTATTCGTGATCCGTCAACAGACACGTACAAACCTATGCCCGTAAAATCATCTGGCGATGGATACGACTCACTTCCCGGTTCTCATGAATATGTAGGAGTAGTTGTATGTACAAAACCAACTAGTGAACCATTGGTTGGTATTATGTATAGTGGCGAAGTCAATGATTTGGCTAGCCCATACCCCATAGACGACATAAAAGCGGCTATGAAAACGGCATTGCCAACTCTTGTATTCTTACACGATTAATGTAGAAAGGAGGTAAAAAATGAAAGAATCACTATTTATTGAATACATCAGAAAGATTTTCCCGAAACTTCAAACCATCATCGAGAGAATCAATGGTAAGCGAGGCAATCAGCTTACATATCTTCACAAGACAATGCTTCGCAAAGAATATTCCGCAGACCAAAAGTGGGAAAGTGCATCAGTTAACACAACTTATGTTGCGGCCGACATGGTAGCAATGGACTCACCTCTCCCTCCCAAGATGAGAGACTCCATTGCTCACGCAAATGGTACATTGCCAAAGGTCGGAATGAAAAAAATTCTTCGTGAGACTCAGATCAACACAATCAACATCATGAAAGCTCAAGGAGCTGCGTTCACTAATATAGCTAACAAGCTAACCAACGATGCGGTAGCTTGCTCTGTTGGTATCGATGAAAAGAACGAAGCAAATTTTTTAACTGCTTTATCTGATGGTGTCGTAATCGTTGAAGATGAGAACAATACAGGAACCGGATTGCGCATAAATTTTAACTATTTACCGCAAAATAGTTTTGGTGTAGAGACATCTGGAACTATTTCTTCCGATGACATAAAGCGTGTTATTGCAAAAGCTGACGCAGATGGAAACTCCATTACAACGATAGCAATCTCGTTATCGACTTACAATAAAATGAGACAAGAACAATGGGCAAAAGAATTGGTAGCCAACTATCGTGGACAGACGTTCGATAGCAACACCAAGTTACCTGTTCCTACAGCTACATTATTTGACGAAGCATTTGCCGATGACAACAACGGAATTACATTCTTAAAGATTGACCGTACAGTCATTTCTGAGAAAAATGGTAAACGCATTCCGTACAAACCGTGGAATGCGAACAAACTAATATTCCTTACCACACAAGAAGTTGGCGCATTAGTTTGGGGCACACTTGCAGAAGTTACTAATCCCGTAGCAGGAGTAATTTATTCCACGGTAGATGAATACAAACTTATCAGCAAGTATTCTAAAAATGATCCTTTGCAGGAATTTACAAGTGGTCAAGCATTAGTTCTCCCTGTTATTGAAAACGTAGACCAAATCTACTCTCTTGACATCTCAGAGGCTCAAACGATTGACACTACCGAAGAGGGAAAAGATTCTACCGATAAGAACATCACCATTTGGGGACAAGCTTACATAAAAGCAAACTTCGTCGCAGAGTTCAATAAAATAACCGGTAAAAACTTATCGACGACTATTTCAGACGATAAGTTAATTGCTGCTGTAAACAAATTGAATGATGCCGATGAAGCTAAGCTCAAAAAAGCTGTTGAATCATATAAAACAACAAATGGAGATAGTTAAGCCATGAAGACAATTCAGCAAGCTCTTATAGACGAAATACATTACCCTATCCCAGAAGGTTTTGTAGAGAATGTGATGATAAAACGCAAACTCAATCCATCTGGTTATTGCGATTCAAATACAATGAACTCAAAGGAGTATATGGGAGCTTTGGCTGATTGTCTTTGGTCTTTAGTTCAGGCTATCAATTTTTCTGAAGCAGACAAGTCTTTCGGTTCTTTATCAGATAAGGACAAAGAACGTATTCTGTTACGTGTTAACTCAATCTATAAAGCCATTGGTGAACCTTCGGTAGAGTTGGAGGCAAAGCCAATGGTATATATAGGTGACTGCCTTTTGTAATATGTCAGTAATAAGACTATATCCACACAGATTGCAGTACCTCGTATCAAAAGATGGTTACGAGGATAGTAATGGTGATTATCATGAAGGAGAAACTAACTGGGAAGGCTGTATTGAATGCGACGCAGTTCCTGCTGGTAAAGCCTCTGAAAAAGAGTTTGACGATGGTATTGTAAGAAGCTATTCATATACAGTTTATCTACGTGCAAATTGTCGAACATTCATGATCGGTGACAGGATTAAGATACATCTGCTTGAAGGAATTGAAAGGAAGTTTAGTGTGAAAGGTTTCCATCGCTACCAGAAACAATGTAAACTATGGGTATAAGAATGACCACCAAGCTAAGCGAAGTGCATGACATGCTCATGAGAGAAACAGAGCGTGTCGAGCGTCTTACTATTCGTGCTTTATCCAAACTTGGCGAACAATGCGTTACAAAAATTCGTGATAGAGCAGGTGATAAAAGTTGGTACGACCAAACAGGCAACTTGCGTAGTTCGGTTGGATATGTGATTGCTCATAATAAGAACATTATTCAATACTCAACTTTCAACCAAGTGAAGCAAGGTTCAGAAGGTGTAAAAACAGGTAAAGACTTAGCGAAAGAACTTGCTAAAAGATATTCTAATAACTATGTACTTATCGTAGTCGCCGGAATGAACTATGCTGAATTTGTAGAAGCGATGGATAATAAAGACGTACTTGCATCAACCGAACTTTGGGCAAGAGAACAAGTTCCATTGATGCTTGAAAAACTTAAAAGACAGATTGCGAAATAATGAAATCCGATATTGAAATAGCTAAGTTCGTTTATCACAAAATTAAAGGTACAGAACTCGAACGTAATGTCTCCGGTAAATTGAGTGACAGAGGAAGGCCCAACAAATCTGATAAAGAAGATATAGTCATATCTGTTCTTGCAAATGAAGGTTGCGGGCAAATACAACGAGCCTATGTGAATGTCAATATATATGTCAAAGACTTATGGAACTCTGAAACCAAAACATGGGAAAAAGATTCAATCCGAATTTGTGAATTATGCGAACTATCGAAGTTTTTATTCGCTATACGAAAAGACGAATATCATACGGTTCCATCACAATGCAGTCAAAAAACTGATTCAACAGGAGTTTCATTTGAAGACGGACATACAGAGCATTTCATTAATAACAAACTGTACATAGAGATAAATAACGAATAAATTTTTAATATAAATTAGGTATATCATGGCAGTAATAGGATGGGGTAAGCCCCGTGTATTTATAAAAGATTTGGATGCTTCTGCTCCTAAATGGGAGGAATTACCTACCCCTGTGGAAGATTCTACACAGTTGACAACAACAAAAGGAGATAAACAAGAAGCAAAAATCGAAGGAGGCGAAAATGAGGATGTAAAGTATGGAAAGAATACCTATGCTTTGGCATTGAACATTCGTGCCGCAAAAGGACGTAAGCGTCCTGTAAGTGATAGCGATGGTGTTGTTGCACACAATTATGCCGTTGTTGTTCAACCGGAAGACACAGAAGTTCAAGGCTTCTGTATGGAGAAAACAACAGTTTCCGTCGAAGACACCTTTACTTCTGCTGACGGTGGTGTTTGGGCATACACTTTTGATGCTTTGAAAGCAGCCGCCGATAAAAAACAAATTCAGTGGGGTAAAATCATCGTGACGGAATCCGGTGGAAACATCAGTAAAATTGAATGCGATCCTGAAGATGAGTCTGGAGACGGTGATAAATTCGAAGTAGCTCCTAATCCAAGTGTTGGTGGATAATTCAATAGGTTGTAGATAGAGCCAAACGTGGGGGCTTCGTACCCACGTGTTCTGCGTATCTAGTGTAACGGTAGCACATATACACTCCATGTATAAAGTTGTGGTTCGACCCCACAGTTGCGCTCAGTATAATTTATTTTGCATGGACAAAGAAGGGAAAATAATAGAAATGGATATTGCAGATACTATCATGGAAAGACCTTATGAGTTCCATATAGGAGAAATGCAATTCTACTTATACCCTGCCACATTGGGTAAAATATACCTTTTATCACGTCTTACCGAAAATTTAGAAATAAATAAAGACTTCCTTTCTCTAAATCCATATATGGAAGCATTACGATTATGCGATTCCAAAAGAGATATTATATGCAAAATATTGTCTTACCATACATTCGATAAAAAGGAAGAATTATTCAATAGCCACCTAATAAATGAAAGACGAAAGCTATTTGAAGACAACCTATCGAATGAAGAACTTGCTCAACTATTCATAATAGTGTTATCAAAGGATAACATTGACCAGTTTATTCAACACTTTAAGATTGATATTGAGAAAAAAGAACAAGAAAAAATATCAAGAATCAAGAAAAAGAAGTGTAACACTATAACCTTTGGAGGTAAAAGTATTTATGGTACTTTGATAGATATAGCCTGCGAACGCTATGGCTGGACTATGGACTATGTTGTATGGGGTATTAGTTATGCCAACCTGCATATGTTACTTAATGATTACATAACATCTATATACCTTACTGACGACGAGATAAAAAAATATCATATATCTACGGACCGAACATTTATAAACGGGGACGATCCTAAAAATATAGATAAAATAAAAGGCATGAAGTGGGATTAAAAGTAATAGTCAAGACTTACTTGTTCTTACTCATCTATAAGCTTTACCTATTCTTTCCCCCTTTACCGCTCCGTTTAACCAAGTCGATTTATCTATATCTACTACGAAACAGCCTTTTATTTGAATACCTGCATTTAATGCTTGTTCAAGGTAAGACTGAGCAAAATAATCAAAATTGGGATTGTTTATTGGTCGTACCCCTATGACTAAAAATCCTGCATCTGTTATTGTTGCTTTGTATATTCCAACGGACAAACCCATTATGGACTCGCAAAATGATTCTCCGTCCATTCGTACCTCTCGGCGAAATTGCAGCTCTTTCTTGTATAACAGATCTGTTATTTTGGTGTTTGAGAAGACCATGATTAATCCATATAAGCTATAGTCGGTGGCGTATAGTGAAATTTCATACGGATATTTCTTGTAGTCAAATTCGTATTTCCCTGATATGCCATCGTGTTCTTTCTTATACGAAGCAAGGTTTATTTTTTGAGATTTGAAGAAGTCAATAGCAGCCAAATAATGTTTTTTCCCATCTCCTTGTTTGCCAATTCCATTCCGCCTTACATCGACTTCATACAACGAATCATTGTAGAATCTCAATGAAGCGGACAATGCTATTTCTTCATCATCATGTAAAAACTTATACGAGAACCCGTTTCTCTCTTCACAGTATAGTTCAACAATCCCAGCTCTTGCAAGCGAATCGACAATAGTATGAGCCTCGTGTTCCGTCATGTTATATTCGAGTCCGAACGGTAGGTCTTTGGTATAATCAGTAGGATATTTATCTGTACAAGAATGGAATGAATAAATACATGTAAATATTAAGATGTAGAATATACGCTTCATAATTAATACTTATTTACCATCTTGAAAATATTATTTATCAGCACATTTTTTCGCCAAATCCAGACCCTCTTTAAGACCATCGGCATAATTAAAAATATCATCGATAGTCTCAATGTCAATCCATTCATTCGTCTTGTAGTTATCCTTTGGCAAGCATATTTTTTTACTCCGTTTCCCTATATAAATGCGGCAAATCCACCACCATGTACTACCATCTATGTTCACGGAAAAATAAGTCTTGTAGTCGTTATATTGAATACGAGATACATCTACATACTGCCTCAATATACTGCGCACAATGTTATAGGCATCTATCTCCTCTTGTGTAGTAACTATACCTTTTTCTCGGTCTTGAAATACTACACCATCGGGAAGTTTTTCTTCGTTTATTTCGTCCGACTGTTGATTTCCATTCTCAACCTCCTGTGGCATTTGCTTTTCCTCCTTATTCTCATTCTTCATAGCCACATTCAAACGGTCGGATATAATATCGTTAATCACCGAAGCAATGGATTTCTTAACAATCGGTCTATATTGGTCCACAAGTTTTGCCGTATATTTCCCATCATTAAGATTACGGACAAAATAACGTGTAAATTCATCGTCCGGCATTTGGAAATTACGATTAAGCATTTCTTTTACTTGTATCGTGATTTGTAACTCTTGTGCCGTACTCAATATATCTTGCTCATTATAATAAGACTTATGAAACTTTTTTAGTTGCTCAATATCGTTGTCCGATAAATCAAGCATATTCACCACAAGGAACGGCTTTTCGTCCATTATGTTCACCTTCTCTAAATCTGTATAAAAACGATATTCTATTCCATTCGTCAAGACCCCAAACCTAGCCTTTGAAGCGACAAAATATCTTTGTAACTGAGTGTCATGTAAATTCAAGTTTTGTTTACAATGCTTGCATTCTATAAGTAGTATAGGATTTTCGTCCTTCATTATGGCATAGTCTATTTTTTCGCCTTTCCTCTTAACTAAGTCACAATCCATTTCCGGTACAACCTCAAAGGGATTGAATACATCATATCCCAATGCTGCTATCACAGGCATTACAAAAGAGGTTTTTGTCGCTTCTTCCGTTGCTATGCTATCCTTCTGTTTAGCAATTTTCTCTACAATCTGTTGAATTGTATCTTTGAAATCCATATCTTATGCTGTTAAGATTGTTTCGTCAAAAGTATAATACAATAATCATTTATTAAAATATTTATACTCACACATTAGTTAAACTTTATTAACTCTATTCTATTTTATCAAAAGTATATGAATTTCATACACTTTTGTATATTTGCAAATGATGTGATGTTACATCTACCCCCTTTAATCGAAAAGACTCATGGCCGGACTTCATTTTGATATAACAGGCGACAATTCTAATTTTCTTCGTAAACTGCGAGAAGTAGAAACCGGAGTAACCAATACTTCTAAGGAAATAGAAAAAAATGGATTGGGCATAGAAGATATGTTCAACAAAATGACGAAAGCAGCTGCAGCTTTTGGGGCTGGCTTTACAGCAAAAGAACTTATCCAAAATATTATACAAGTAAGAGGTGAATTTCAACAATTAGAGGTCGCCTTTACCACTATGCTTGGAAGTAGTGAAAAGGCAAACGTCCTTATGGCTCAGCTCACAGAAACAGCCGCCAAAACTCCATTCGATCTACAAGGTGTTGCCAATGGAGCTCGTCAATTACTGGCTTACGGTACTTCTGCCGAAGATGTTAACGAGACTCTTATACGATTAGGGAACATTGCAGCCGGACTTTCACAACCTTTGGGCGACTTAGTATATCTCTATGGTACAACTATGACACAAGGTCGACTTTATACACAGGACCTAAACCAATTCACTGGACGAGGTATTCCAATGATAAAAGAACTTGCCAAAGAATTTGGAGTAGCTGAAAGTGAAATCAAAGGAATGGTAGAAGCTGGTATGATAGGGTTCCCAGAGGTTCAGAAAGTCATACAGAACCTTACCAACGAGGGTGGTATGTTCTTTAACTTAATGCAAGAACAAAGCAAAACCATTACCGGACAGATTTCTAACATAGGAGATAGTTTCTCGATGATGTTGAACGACATCGGCAAAGCGAATGAAGGTATTATCAATGATGCATTATCCAGCGTCTCTTATTTGATAGAAAACTATGAAAAAGTAGGAAAAATACTAATTGAATTGGTCGGTACATACGGAGCATACAGAACTGCGCTCATTACTATTTCCGCCATTGAGAATTTGCGCTATCAAGCCACTCTTGCTCACATGGCAGGATTGACAAAGATGCAAGCTATTATTACCGTTCTGAAAACGAAAACGGATGCTCTAAATGTAGCAATGGCAAAAAATCCATATGTTGCAGTAGCAGCGGCAATAGCAGCACTAGGTTTAGGTATTTATAAATTAGTTACATATCAAACAGAAGCAGAAAAGGCACAGGAAAGGCTGAATGCTGCGGAAAAAGAATCTGAGAAAGCATCCTTATCTGAGCAAAGGGAACTTGCTAAGCTCAAGGGAGAATTATCTGCATTAAAAGAAGGTACAAATGAATATAATACCGTCAAAGAAAAAATTGTTGCAGGGTATAGCAAGTATTATGAAGGTCTAGAAGAAGAAATCAATAAAGTTGGACTCACGGAAGAAGCATATAAAAAACTCACAGATGCAATCACGCATTCTTACGGGGCAAGACAATACCAGCAATTCAAGTCGCAGCAGGAAGATTGGTTGGACAACATAATGTCCGATAATCTCGGAAAGATACAAGACCGCCTATATAGCGAGTTAGGAGATAAAGAAGGTGCGAAACTCTATTCACAAATCTACCATGCCATATTGGAACAAAGAGATTTGGATGCTGAGATCCAAGACAAACTAAATGAAATACAAGACAAAGGTACGATTTTTGCGGATTCACGTATTGATACATATATCTCCAATATCCGAGAAGCGCAAAAAATAACAGAGGATTTAGATGAAAAAGCGCGTGAAAAGTTTGGCGTTACAAGTATAAATACCTCTCAACAGGCAGCAAATGAGCCATTTTCCACCGAAGGTAAATCCATCTCCCAACTTGAAGAAGAAATCAAGAAGGCTGAAACCTCACTTGCCTCATTAAAAAAGGCCCTTGCAGACGGCAGCGGCACGAAAGAAGCAGTGGATCAACAAGAGGCTTATATCAAGTCGCTTCAAGACACTATACTTGAACGTGAGAAAGATTTGAGGGTAATCAATGAAGTCAAAACACAAATCTCAAAATTAGAGAAAGAGCAGGGAGAAACTGTAAGCGGAAGCAAGGAATACAATGCGTTACAATTACGAATTGACTCACTCCGTGCAAAGCTGCCTAAAACAGCCACCGGATTGACTGACATAAACGCCTATACCGACCAGCTGAACAGGATTAAAGAACTCCGTAAAAAAAATGCAAGTGAACGAATACGACTTGATACGGATTTGGAGAACCAAGTAGAACAGGCTCGGATAAATGCGATGGAGGACGGCATAGACAAAGAAATGGCGCAACGTGAACTGAACAACAAAATAGAATTACAAGACATCGAAAGACAGAAGCAGGAATATATCCGTAAAATTACGGAGGCGCAAAGACAAATATTTGAAGCAGAGGAGAACGCCAAAGCCGCCAAAGATAAGAACTACAAGAAAAAGGCGTTTGACCCTTCCTCTGTCTCTGTTGATACATCGATGTTTGACAACATGTCAGAATACACCAAACAGAAGCAGGCCAACGAAACGGCAAATTATTATAACAATATTCTCGCCAAGTATCAAGACTATACAACAAAGCGTTTAAGCGTTGAAAAGAAATACCAGAATGATTTAGCAAATCTGGAAAAAGCGGGAGGTACGGAGGCGCAAAAGACTGAATTGTCCTATCAGCGGAAAGAAGCATTAAACGCTATTGATAAAGAATTTGCCATGCGTGAAGTTTCTTTTCAGACGTGGGCAAATAGTATAACAAATATGAGTTTGGACGAACTGGAACGGTTGCTTACCGAAGCGGAACAGGAATTAGCACGCATGGAAAATGAAGGAGGGACAAACGGAAACGAACTTGCAGTGCAGCGTGCAAAGGTAACGGCAACGAAAGACCGAATCGCCAATGTAAAAAGTAAAGAAAGCACATCGCCGGATAAACGAAGTATTAAAGAGTGGCAGGAGTTGTATAAAACTTTATCTAAGGTAGAAAGAGAGTTTGAAGAACTTGGAGATACAATAGGGGGCACGGTCGGTGAAATCATATCCGCAGCCGGAAGTATCTCCTCTTCTACGTTACAAATGATTGATGGTATTGTAACACTTGCAAATAGTTCTTCTACTGCCATGTCAGGAACGGCCGAAGCTGCATCTACGGCAATTCAGAATGTAGAAAAAGCCTCCGTAATACTGTCAATTGTAGGTGCAGCCTTGCAAGTAGCAACAAAAATAGTAAGCTTATTTAAACAAGAGTCGTCGTATGAAAAGTACGAAGAAGCAAAGGAGGTGTACGAGTCATATATAGATATATTGGATCAGATAATCGAGAAGCAATTGGAATTGGCCGATTCGCTGGCGGGAGAAAACGCACAGGCTGCCTATGACAAAGCGATAGAATTATACAAGAAACAGGCAGATTCGGCACGGGTATTAGGAGCACAATATTACAAATCTAGGGAATCCGGGGAAAAATCGAAAGGGTATCAAGATTTTTACGGTATGTCCGCCGCCGGTTGGCAGCAAGCCGCATCCGCACTAGGTATATCTGCGCAAGAATTGGCTATGATGATGTCAAAAAACATGACTAACTTATTTAACCTTCCCGTTGAGCAATTAGAAAAACTAATGTCGGAAGCTCCTCTATTTATATCACAGTTGGATAGTGAAGCGCAAGAATACATAAAGCAGATTATCGAAGCGGAGAATAATATTAAATCGACGGCAGAGCGAGAGATGGAGAACGCCACAGGCATATCTTTTGAATCTTTCTCCGATGACATATTAGAGTCCTTGTATGATGTGGAGAAAGGAGCGGAGGACATTGCGGACGACATCGCAGACTATATGAGAAAAGCTCTCATTAAAGCCATGTATGTAAAGCAATATGAACCGGAAATGCGCAAATGGTATGAGATGTGGGCGGAGGCAACAGGAGACGGAGAAATCGACCCGGAAGAACAGTCCGCACTGGATAACCTAAAAAATTCAATCATTCAAGGAGCCGAAGCGGGAGCCGCCGCTATCAATGCACAATTTGGAACAGGTTCTACCACCGAACAAAAGTCGACAGCCGGAGGTTTTGAAACCATGTCACAAGATACAGCAACAGAATTAAACGGCCGGTTTGCAGCGTTGCAGCTTTCTGGTGAAGAAATCAAAAATCAAATGATTTCAGCCGTAATCTCTCTAAATTCTCTTTTATCTGTATCAACTAATAGCAATTCTATATTAAATAACATTCTTAATCAACACGTGATTACCAACAGCTACTTAGAAGACATTGCAAAATACACGAAGCCAATTCTTGAATTTGGCGATAAATTTGATAGAATGATTTCAATTTTTAACAATAAACTATAAAATGGCATCGAGAGAGTTTTACATAAATGGGAAAGACTGCTATACAACTTGGGGTATAAGTATGGATACATCATCTCTTTCCTCCTTAATGACACCACCGCCTTTAAAAGAGTTCATCGAAAACAAGTCTCGATTAGAACATGGCAAACGAGTCCTGTCCTCTAATCCTAAAATCGATGAACGAAATATCACTTTAACTTTTAACCTGACGGCAAAAACGGAAGAAGAATTCTTTTCAAGATACAACAACTTTTGTGAAGAATTGGCAACAGGCATAATAAATATAAAAACAAAGTATCAACCAAATATTACTTACAAAACAATCTATATTTCATGCAATCAATTTACGCAATTCATGAGAGGAATAGCACGATTTTCTCTAAAACTTGTCGAATATAATCCAGCAGATAGAAATTCATAAAAAAGTGCATGTTTTTCATACACTTTTATTATCTTTGACTGAAATCGTATGAAGATATACGAAACCATCATGATAGACATTAAAAACATACAAGGAGATACTATTTTATCAGTTCCTATAACAGAAGAATGTGTTCATGTAGAGGAATTGATGAAATCCGATTATGTAGAATTGTCGTGGAACTCGGACCAAAATGAAGAGATTCCGGTAGGGGCTTATATTATACTCGATGGTGAGAAATATTCTCTTTTGGAGCCATATAATCCAAAACAAAAGAACGAGGTCGAATTTCAATACAAACCACAATTTCATTCGAAATTTATATCATGGGGTAAAGTGCCTTTTTTCATGTATTCTTACGATGAGAATAACGAGATAACGAATCGGGAGCCGGATTGGTCTCTTACCGATAACCCGGCCAATTTCATGAGTGTTATTTGTAAGGCTATCGAGAACGAAACCGGGGATACATGGACTTACGCCGTCGATTCTTCTCTTAACGCTTCCACTTCTTTGTCTTTCCAATCAATCGACATATTGTCTGCCTTGAACAGTATAGCCTCTGCGTTTGAGACAGAATGGTGGGTTGAGAAAAATTCTATGATTATTCATCTGTCGAAAGCCGAGCATGGAGCTGTTGTTTCTCTCGAAGTTGGTGAAAGCATCAATACACCTTCGGTCACGGCGGGAAAAGATGGGTATTATACCCGATTTTACGCATTCGGGTCAACTCGAAACATCGTACAGGAATACAAAGGTGCTAATGTCAACAATTTGGTCAACAAACGGCTGACTCTTGACCCAAAAAAATATCCAAACGGATATAAAGATATAAGGCCAAACCTTCAACAGGGAGAGATATTTAGCAAAATCCTCCTGTTCGATGATATATACCCTTCATCGGAACTCTCCATATCAGATGTCAGATTCCGCCTTATGTGGCGTATAGACTCGGAAACGAATGATAAAATACAGATAGGCACAGATGAAAATGGAGACCCTATATACGACCAATATGCAATATGGTATTTTCAAATACCGGAATTTAACTTCGACAATTCCCCTTATGACGAAGAAAAAAATCCGAATGGTATGCGTATACCAAATAAGGAACCTTCGGTACATTTCCAATCTGGGGCTTTGCAAGGTATGGAATTTGAGCTTATATACCATGATGAGAGTAAAACAATAACGAGTGATGATGGCATAAGCTTCGAAGTCAAAAAAGGAGATTTCGAGATTAAATATAAAGAGGAAGAAGGTAACTATATTATCCCTGCTATTACGGGACTTATACCGTCGGAAAATGACGATATTATCCTATTCAACATAAAAATGCCGGAAGAATATACAGATTCAGCGTACATACGTCTAGAAACGGCTATGAACGAAGAAATAGAACGGCTTTCTTCCGACCAGAACAACTACCAATTTTCATCTAATCCTGTGGTGTTCGATGAAAACAATCCTGATTTATCCATAGGAAGAAAAATCGAATACATAAACGCAGGATATTCATATGTTACTCGTGTTATAAGCCTTACAACCAAACTCGACTATCCTTGCGAACAGACTATTACCATCGGGAACAACCTAATAAAAGGGAATACGCAAGAACTGAAAGAAGAGGTCGCATCTGCCAATAAGAATATCGACTTGATTTCTGCCATCAATGATATGACGGCTTCCCTGCAACAATCGTATCAACGGACTGTAAAACAAATGCAGGAAGGATTTGCCCGTATTAACGATATGTGGAAATTCGACACAGAGTTGGAAAATACGATATACTCGAAATTTAATGTGTATTCACAGGGTGGAATATCCGCTCTTGGTGTATGGCGTGGAGAAGGGGGTGGCGGTGGTGAAGGAGGGCTCATCAAGCTCGTGTATGGGTTCGACGATCTGGGCGGGGCGTTCGACAACACCACGATGACGGATACTTTCAACGCCTACACCATCAACGAGATTTGGAAGCTCGCCAATGCCGGTGCATCTACGATAGGTACAGGCAATGTGGTGACGGCGGTCAGCAAGACAGCCCTCGGTATCGTTGTCACCAAAGGCATCACCCTGTACGATTGGGTGCGGCAGCCGAACAAGCCTACTTATTCGCTCTCGGAGATAAACAACGTGAGCGGTACATATACGGGGCTGACCGTAGGCAATGCGAACAACGCCGATTATGCCACGAATGCCGGATATGCCGTCTCGTCAGGAAATTCCGCCAACACGAATGCTTTTGCGAACAAGGACATTTACCACTACCAAGAGGCCGGGTGGATTATTCTGTCATCGCATAAGTATATAGATTCCGAGAGTCGTTGGTATTGGAACAAGATTGCAACCGTCACGGACAGTCATACGAATTATTCGGGCGTGGTCATCGAAATCGAGGCCGTCGAGGATTATGTGACCGGAGGAGCCGTTTACGGAAGGCTTTACCTTACCTGTGGGGAGGGGGCTATATCCCTTAACTTGATGACCATGCAGAAGTGTCAATCCCAGAGGGACCTGTACATACATGCCTGTATAGACAAGAGCGGGAACGTGTGGGTGAAAACGAATACGCAATGGCATAACCAGTTCCGGTTCAGAACTGTCGGAAAAGAGTACCTCTATATCGACACATATACGAGCGATATAGAAATCACTCTCGACAAACCTGCCGACACGAGCGAGGAGATAGAAAACCGGATAGTCGTGCTCCGGGACGGTAATTTCACGTATTTCTCGAACTCCCGTCTCGACAACGTCACTTGCAGCCAAGCCGATAAATTAGCCAGTTCCCGGACGATTTGGGGACAGTCGTTCGACGGTACGGGTGACGTTTCGGGTAATCTGACCGGTGTAGGCAGCATTTCCATGAGCGGAGATATAAATGGGGTTGAAAGAATTTACTGTTCAGGAGTCGTGGCGGAAACCGGTAGCAAGAGGGTTACTATCTATAATGGCGGAATATTGGCCACAAACTATCTCCGTTCGAACGGGTATATCACATCGGACGGTAACATCACGGCCGGAGGGGATATATCGTCGCAAGGCAATAT
>OJMK01000287.1_pt1 | contig 56044 bp, 79 predicted proteins | sample 1597201 | NCBI WGS metagenome assembly OJMK01 (sample SAMEA2452125, study PRJEB22498) | human gut metagenome | reverse complement strand
TTGTACCCATAAAGGGGCCTTGTAGTTCAACGGATAGAATAGAAGTTTCCTAAACCGATCCTTTTCGTTGAGCCAAAGATAGGCATAATGCTTGAAATGCAAAAGAGTTCTTTGATAAATTGTAATAGATAAAACACTATAAGCCCTTGTAGTTCAACGGATAGAACGGCGGTTTCCTAAACCGTAAATATGAGTTCGATTCTCATCGGGGGTACAAAATGACATATTTTGGTAGTGTATGGTTTTTACAGAATCCGCATAATAAGGCTACTTTTGCAGTAAAATGTTCTACAAATATTCTACAAAAAGATATGGCTACATTTAAAGCGGAGGTTTATGCCCATCAAAAAAAGAAGGACGGAACCTATAATATTAAGATCAGAGTAACACATAATGGTGAGAAGAGGTATCTCGCTACTCCTTATTATATATATAAGGAGGATATTACTCATAAAACCTGTAAAATCAAAAATCAACATTATATAGATTTAACAGATGAGTTGATTAAAAAGTATCGGAAAAGATGCGAAGTTTGGGGGGAAAGGCTAAAAAAGGTGAATGTTGATAAGATCGTACAGATTATAACCTCAGAGGATCCTGGAGAAAAATTTGATTTGGATATTGTTGCTTATACTCGTCAATTTGTGAATAAGTTGAAGCAAGAAAATCACGAAGGGAACGCAAAAAACTATGAGGTGGCAATAAATAACCTGGTGAAATTTGTAGGTAGGGAATCTATAAGTATTCATGAGATCAATTCAAAATTTGTTTCCGATTGGATTGATTGGATAAAGAAACAGCCAGCTCCATCCAAAAAGAAAAAAGGAGAAAGAGCACAATCCTCATATCCATCTTGCTTAAGGGCAATACACAATAGGGCTAAGTCTGATTTTAACGATGAGGATTCTGGGATAATAAGAATACCTTTATCCCCATTTAAGAAACTTCCTAAAATTCCAGTTAGCAGAAAAAGAGCTTTAGAAATAAACCAAGTGAAAAAAATAATAAGCTTGGAATATGATAAAATTCGGCAGCCTGGATATAATAGGTTTAATTTGGCTAAAGATATTTTCCTTTTAAGTTTTTCTCTGGTTGGTATGAATGCTGTAGATCTATATGAATGCGATACATATAAAAATGGACGTATAACATATCAGAGGAAAAAAACAAAAAATAGAAGAGAAGATAAAGCTGAAATCTCTATTAAAGTTGAACCTGAGATACAGAAGTTGGTGGAAAAATATAAGGATCCTAAAGGGGAAAGAGTTTTTTGTTTTTATCATACTTATTCCAGTGTAGATGCTTTTAGCGCAGCTCTGAATAAAGGATTAAAAAAGATAGGTGCATTGATTGAGGTTGATGATCTGGAGTTTTACGCAGCCCGCCACAGTTGGGCTACAATCGCCAGGAATGATGCAGATATTGATAAGTACACTGTACATACTGCATTGAACCATGTGGATGAAGAAATGAAAACAACTGATATTTACATAAAGAAATCCTGGGATCCTATAGATCGTGCAAACAGGAAAGTATTAGATCTCGTAAATATGAATCTCGGAAACTTGGAAGAACCAATGACTGAGAAATACATAAAAAAACATTTTGCTTAAGCAAATTGCCTAAGCAAAAATTGATAAATGATATTGTGCTTATATTGCACGTATTGTATTAATAATCAGCGTTTAGGCGTTTGCTTAAGCAATTTGCCTAATCATTTTGCTTAAGCAATTTGCTTAGGCAAATATAGTAGCAAAATAGAGATTTTGCTTATACTTTTGCTTAGGCAATTTGCTTGAGCAAAATTTGTTGTATCTATACGCTTGCTATTAAACAGGTGTTTAATAGTGAGTTATAGATACTGTTTCTATTTCGTTTTTTCCGAAAAAATCTATTTTGCTTAGGCAAATTGCTTAAGCAAAACTAAAACGGGATAATATATATACTATTATATAATATAAGCATTAGTATAATAGAGAGTATATATAAAGGGTTGTTAGGGAAAATAGTAAAGGTGATACATTTGCATCACCTTTATTGTTATGAGAATATTTTTCCTTTTCCAGTGAGTAGCCATTTGGCATTTACTCCGTATTCATTAACCAGAGGAACCAACCAAAAGGTTTGGAATAAGTTTCTTTCTTCACTTTTGCGTAAAGCATCCAAATTTCTTCTATCTATACCGTAGCTGGTACAAAAGGCTCTAATGCTTTTAATTTTACTCATTGTCACCAGGGCATCCAGAGCCTCAAAGAATCTTTCTACTATCGGTCTATTAGCTTCTGCACTATTCATTACGCCAATATTTGATATTTCAAATAATCAACATCTTTTTTTAATTTCTCCAGGTAAGCCGTTGGAAAGTTGTTTATGACTGCCTTGTCTATAGCTTTGTTTAAACATTGTTGTGTTTCAAATATGCTATCTACATTAACAGGGGATCCTTTTACGTAATCGGCAAACTGTCTTTTATAGAGTTCTATTACAAGGTTGGTGTACTCTTCCATATTTTAATACTTTATTTGTTTAAACTCAAAAACTAAACGGCATCGGCACATTTGGCATTTTCTCCCTCCTGGGCATTCATTTTTTTGCCTTCCTCTATTTTGGCTTGGAGGCGACCTATTTCTCTATTTAACCTTTCTATCTCTTTATCCTTCTCTATAAGCATTGAATAGGGAGCTATAAGTTTTTCATTCATCATTTGTATTATCTGCCTGGAGAAAGCATCAGCTCCAGCAAACAATAAATCTTTGGGATCCGTCCTAACTTCTTCTGTTTTCTGGGATGTTTTTTCTTCCTTATTTATACAGGTAATATTACCTATATCATAACTGCAAATATTACCGTATCGCTCTTCCAGAATACTTCTTTTATCCTGGGGTAAATCCTTTATACCCTTCTCTACATGAGAAATAAAAGCCTGACCGCATGAAAGAATATCTGCCAACTCATTCTGCGTTAATTTTTTATCTTTTCTAAATCTCTTTAAATCAAACATCTATGAGCGTTTTTAATTGGTTTTGCAAAATATTACCTAAAATATTACCTGATTTGCTTGGTAATATTAGTAATACTACCTATATTTGCATCGTAACAAAAGTAATAACATCACAAATATAGGAAATATTACCTGTATGAGTGCTAATTTTTAACGTGAAATGAGCAAAATAACCCAAACAGACTATCCTACTTTCATTCAGATGTACAAGGCTTTACCTGAAAGAAAAGTAGTCAAGGCTCCTAAAACGGAATTTGTTGAGAGGATAGCACGTGTTACTTTGAAATCTAAGAAAACTGTCTATTGCTGGATTAACGGCTCGCAATCCCCAGATCCACTTACCCAGTCGGTAATAGAAAAGGAACTTGGTGTTCCTGCTTCCTGTTTGTTTCCTCAAAAGACAAAATGAGCCTATGAAACCAATTGAATTTTACACCACGCCTGAGGGAGAGGTTACCATGCGTCCTGTAGGAGAAGCGGAAAGGCAACTGGTAGAAACAGATGTCGATTTTATCCAGGCTTTTCTATCTGTATTGAGAGAGTTTTATCCTGACGCTTATAATGCTTTGATGGAAGAATACTCTAAAAGTTCCAATAATAAGCGTTATCGGGATTTTTTAGCCGTAAGGAGATTTATCAAGTGTAATCTGGGGTTGTATGATAATATGATAGATGTAGATGAGAACTGGAATTTCCATTTTGAGTTTGTATCGTGCCCTCTTCGTGGAGAATGCAAATTTGATAAGGTAATTTGTGAGCCAAAATTTAATTCCAAGTTGTCGGATAGGCAACTGGAAGTAATGAAACTGCTTTATCATGGTAAGAGTGATTCTGAGATAGCAGAAAAGCTATTCATTTCTCTTAATACGGTGAATAACCATCGTAAAAATAGCTTCCGAAAGGTTGGGGTTCACTCAATGCCTGAATTTATGCGTTACGCTGCTACAAATAATATTTTCAAATAACCATGATGCAACACTGGTATGAGTAAAAATATCTTTTCGTGGGAAACCACATTTAACACTGCTGATAACCTTATGATACATACGTTCTCAGATCGTGTAAAGGTAGTTTCTAATATCAAAACAGGGCTGGTAAAAGTCCTAAAGGATGGTAACGTGATTAACTCGGTGAATAATCCTGCCATAACAGAGTATGGAAAATTTCTGAAACAGGTTGCTGAGGATGCTAACAAATTGAATGAGTTTTCTGCTGGATAATGATAACACTGGAGTTATATGAGCTTAAAAATCTCTGTAAAGATATGGCTGAGCTTGGAGCGGCTAATTATGCAAAAATGCTTTTCCCGGCAAAAGATCTTATTTCCCAGAGAGAGGCTTATAGATCCTTTGGTGAGGCTCGTGTGAAAAGGTGGGTAACTCAGAAACTCGTAAATAAGTTTAGAGGTGGCACTACGAAGCGTTCAAAGATCTTATACTCCAGGGCTGAATTGTTGGCTATTGATAAATCAGAACAATTAGACAATTACATTAATAAGTTATGAGCAAAGAAGTTTTTATTAAAAAATTGATTCTTAAGAACTTTAAAAAGGTTCAGGATCTTACTGTTACTTTCACTGATAAAGAAACTTTTATATGTGGAAGCAATGGAACTTGTAAAACAACGATAGTAGATGCGTTCTACTGGTTATTATTTGGTAAGGATAGTACCAATAGATCGGATAGTAACTTTAACATTAAGACACTTGGTAAAGACGGAAAGCCAATTTTGCGCCTGGTTCATAGTGTAACTGGTGTTTTATCTGTAAATGGAAGAGAGATAGAGCTACAGCGTAATTATGTTGAAAAATGGGGTAGCGGTGTAAATTCTGATACATTACAAAATCATGCTACGGAGTTCTATTTGAATGGTGTAAAGTTGAAAACCAAAAAGGAATACGATGCTGAGGTAGCAAGTATCATTCCTGAGGACGTGTTTAGGATGATTACAAATCCTTTCTTTTTCCCTTCAATGAAAGCAGCCGATCAAAAGGCTATGCTTATGGATATGGCTGGTAATGTTTCAGATGAAGAAGTAGCTGCACTTAAGCCTGAGTTTTTGGAATTGATGAGTAATATCACAGGTAGATCTTTGGAGCAGTTTGGTAAAGAGATCGCTGCGAAAAAATCGGCAATAAAGGATGAGCTGAAAGGTATTCCTTTGCGCATTGATTCTGTACTTGATGCTATGCCTGAGGCTGAGGATTGGGTTGCTCTTGATGCTGAGATAACTTCTAAAAAGAAAAAACTGGCAGATATAGATAACCAGATAGCCGATAAATCAAAGCAGATAGAAGCTGTTTTTGATAAAAAAATGGAGATCCAGAACAGTATCAACGCAAAGAAGCTGAAAAGAACTGAGAGAGAAAATGAGATCAAGCAAAGTATTAACTCTTCCCGTAACGAAATTCAAACAAGAATCTCAAATCTCTCCTATCAGGTAAAAAGTAAAGCTGATGAGATTGAACGTAGGAACAATGAGGCTAACTATATGCAATCCGAAATAGAACAGTTGGATAAAGATATGGCTGTTTTAAGAGGAATGTATCATAACATCAATGAAGAACAGTTGAAATATCCTGATGGTGCGTTTGTTTGCCCAACTTGCAAACGACCTTTAGACGTGGAAGATATTCAAGCAAAACAGGAAGAACTACAGGCTCAATTTAACCTGGAAAAAGCTAATAGGCTAAAGGGGATTCAGACAAAAGGAAAACAAATGGCTGCAAAACAGGAAGAGCTTGTAAAGAAACGTTCCGTTGCTTTAGCTGATGTAGATACTCTGAAACAACAAAAAGCTATTCTGGAGCAACAGGTGAACGAATTAAACGAAAACTTGCCAGAGCAACAGAACGCTCAAAATGCTATTTCCTCGGATAAAACCTGGATCTCTTTGTGTAATGAGATTGAGGATCTGGAAAACCAGCTTAAGATTGAAGCTAAGCCTATCGACACAACGGAACTGAAAGAGGCAAAGGCTATTCTCTCGGATGCCATAGATGAGCTTAACAAGCGACTTGGCAAACGTTCCACTATTGAAAGATCGGAGAAGGTTATTTCGGAACTGGAAAACAAACGGGATCAGAACAACCAGGCTTTATCAGAACTGGAGCGGATAGAATTTATAGCTCAGGATTTCCAAAAAGCGAAAGATAACAAGTTGATGGAGAAAATTAATGGTATGTTCTCTCTGGTGTCTTTCTCGTTTATTAGTGAAAAGTTGAACGGGAACGAGAATATAACTTGTATGTGTACTGTAGATGGTGTACCATTCCCAGACCTTAACAGTGCCTTGAAAATTAATGCTGGACTGGATATTATCAATGCTATTTGCAACTCAAAAGGTATATCAGCTCCGATATTCATTGATAACAGGGAGAGTGTAAATGAGATTATCCCTACAGTTTCCCAGATTATCAATCTCTCTGTAAGTAAGCATGATTCTTTAATGATTCGAGTATTCAGTGATGGAATGATGGAACAATATCAAAAACTTTAATACACCTCAATTATGACACAACAAGCAACTGGAACAGCCGTAGTATCGGCTGGTGGGCAAATGCCAGCAACGACAAAGAAAATAGACGTACTGAAAAATATGCTCAGTGCACCCTCTGTAGTAGAACAGTTTAAAAATGCTTTGGCTAAAAACTCCAGCACTTTTATCGCTTCTATTATTGACTTGTATAACTCTGATTCAAATCTCCAATTATGTGAGCCTAAAGCCGTAGTGATGGAGGCTCTGAAAGCGGCAGTTTTGAAACTTCCGATAAACAAGGCTTTAGGATATGCCTATATTATCCCGTATAATAACTCAAAGAAGGATCCTAAGACGGGGGGATATGTAAAAGTTATGGAGCCTACTTTTCAGCTTGGATATAAAGGGTATATCCAACTGGCTGAGAGATCCAACCAATACCGTACCATTAATGCGGACGTGGTTTATGAAGGTGAGCTGAGAAAAGTTAATAAGCTGACTGGAGAGATTGCTTTTGATGGCGATAAGACTTCTGATAAAGTAGTGGGCTATTTTTGCTATTTTGAGCTTTTAAATGGTTTCTCTAAGACTTTATACATGACTGTAGAGCAAATGGCTACTCATGCCAAACGCTACTCCAAAGGACTTAAAAAGGAAACTACGGTAGAAAGTTTGATGAGCCTGGCTAATCTTCCTTTTTCAGAGAATAAAACTGTAGGCTGGTTGGGTAATTTTCATGGTATGGCTATTAAAACCGTAATAAGAATTTTACTCAGTAAATACGGTTATTTGTCGGTTGAAATGCAACAAGCGTTTGAGCATGATTCAGAGGATGCAGAAGAAACAACGGAAACGACAGCCGTTGAGGTAAAACAGTTTGATATTTCCGATGTAAATTATGAGGAAGTGGCTCACACAGATAATACTGCAAGTGCCGGCACTCAAAAGGTGGATCCAGGATTTTAATGTATGAGTGGTATGGAATTAAAAGTGTTAGGTAGCTCATCAAGCGGTAACTGCTACATTCTGGATAATGGTGGTGAAGCTCTGATTATTGAGGCTGGGATCCGATTTATGGAAGTTAAAAAGGCTCTGGATTTCAATATCAGTAAGGTTATGGGCTGCCTAATTACCCACTGGCATAACGATCATGCTAAATATATCAAATCTATGGTAGATTGTGGTTTTCATGTATTGGCACTTCCTGAGGTACTGGAAAATAAAAGTATTGGTGGATCCAGAGTAAAGGCTATCCAGGTTGGTAAGGGTTATGTTCTTGGAGGTTTCAAGGTTATTCCTTTTCCAGCGTACCATGATGTACCATGTGTGGGATTCCTGATAAATCATACAGCTTGTGGTAATATCATGTTCCTAACAGATAGCTGCCAATGTGGATATAGTTTCCCAGATCTCAATCATGTATTAATTGAATGTAACTATTCTGATTCAAAACTGATAGATAGTATTAACGCTGGTCGTGTGCTTCCTTCTCAGAGGAACAGATTGCTGGGTTCACACATGGAGCTGGAAAGTTGCAAACAGACACTAAGAGATAATGATCTTTCCAATGTGATGAATATTGTGCTTTTGCATCTATCCTCAAATAATAGTGATGAGCCATTTTTTGTGTCTGAGGTGCAAAAACTAACAGGAAAGGTAGTATATGCTGCTAAACCAGGTTTAAACATACCCTTAAACAGAATTTAGTATGATACAAGGATTTTCAGAACAAACCAAGTCGCTCACCCCATACGAGAGCAATGTAATACTTCCTTTGGTATTACAGGGATTTCATTCAAAAGTTGGAAAGGAGAAAGCTATTACAAACCAACAGATTTGCTCTTCTCTGAAACGGCAGGGGTATAAAATAGATAACGCCAGGTTGCGTAAGATCATAAACCATATTCGGATAAACGGAATGGTTATCGGTTTGATTGCTACCAGCGAAGGGTATTACATTGCGGAAACTCGTAAAGAACTGGAAGTTTATCTGAAAAGCCTGGAAGGTAGAGAGGGAGCGATACACGCTGTTAGAATAAGCTTAGAAAAACAACTGCAAATGTATGAGCAATAAGATTCAGATAGAGAAGAGAAATGGACTTTTTAACCTTAGACCGTTGTACGAGCTGTTTTCTCAGTCTGTAGATGGTATTTATCAGGTGATAGTGAAAAAGGTTAGAAAGCCACGCTCCTTAGATCAAAACGGGTGGTTATGGGGGTGTATCTATCCGATGTTGTTAGATGCCCTTCTAAACGAAGGATGGGAGTTTACCAGTGTAGAGCAAGTTCATGAGTTTTTTAAAACTCAAATGACTGCTGATAAAGTGATAAACAAACATACAGGGGAGATCATAACATTCCCAGGCTCCACCGCTACTATGGATACCGTTACTTTCTCTACTTATTGTGAAAAACTTAGAGAGTACGCTTCTGAATACTTGAAAGTAGAAATACCCGATCCTGATCCAAACTGGAGGATAGCCGATGAAAAAGATACCTAACTATATGGTAAATGAGCTGATTCGGCTTATACCAGTATTAATAGAAAATATTCCACCTGGTAAAAGTACAAGAGTGGATAATGCGATACGATTAACGAACAAAATTGTCAAACGATTAAAATCTTTAAAAGATGAAAGTAATTGAAATTACTGAGATTGAAGTAAAGGCAGCTTTAGACGTTGCTAAAAGTGAAGAAGTGAAAAACGTGTTGGTAGCCTTGTTCTGCAAAGGTGAAAAGAAACCAACCCCTACCCTTGATGATTACACGACAATCCGAAGTTATGAGGATGCTTGTGTGGCTTTAAGCTGTGATCCTATTGATGAAGGATCTTTACGCTCTGCTGGAGTACGAAAGGGAATTATTGCTTTAATTAAGTTGGAAACAATCAGTCGTGCGCTTTGGGGAAGAAATTACGAGCCTAAACCTGATGCAAAGGGTAGTAGCCGTTTCTATTTCCCCTGGTTTGCTCTATGGACTGAGAATGAGATTCGTTCAACCAGTGGGCTTGTGCATATTCCTGTAATAGATGCTTTGGGAAATCGTGCGGGCTTCGGTTTTGCGAATACGTCTGACGCCCCCTCGACTGCGTATGCGACTGTCGGCTCTCGGCTTTGGCAAGAATCAAGCGAAAAAGCGAAGTATTTTGGGAAGCAATTCATTGAATTGTGGTTTGATTACCTGATGTGCAATGTGAAAAAGCTCTGATCCATGAAAGACATAATGTTAGCAGATACACCTGTAGAACAAAGAGCAGAGATCTTAAAAAACAGTTGTGATCAAATTCTGGAAAAGAGTTATCTCGCAAAGTTCGATCAGGAAGAAATAAATGAGCTTCGGGCTGAATTGGCTACTGTTCATATTCAGATGGAAGAATTGGAAGAAGAGTTAGCCGGGATCAAGTCAGATTTTAAAGGTAAAATCAAACCATTACAGGAACGTATTGGCAAGATTCTGAGTGATCTGAAAGTAGGTGGTGAGTATGTGAAAGGGGAATGTTATAAGTTCATAGATCCAGATGAAGGTATGGTAGGTTTTTACACTCCAGATGGTTATTTGTTGGAGGAAAGACCGATTAAGTCAGAAGAAAGGCAAAGAACTATTCACATGGCGGTACGCTTGACAGGTACAGATAACTAATTTATTAATCATTCAAATTTACATAAAAATGGAAAATAAAGAAAAGGGATTGACTATCAACATTGAACATTACACAGGTGAAAAACCTATTGAGATTGTTTACAGAAAAGGAGAAGCTGCACAAGCTCAGCAACCACTTGCAACAAAAGCTCCTGAAAGCATTAGCAAGTCTGGTGTGATCTCTACTCCGTTTGATTGGCTGGAAAAACGTATAGACACGATTAACCAGAAGAAAGCAAACATAGAGGTGAATCGTGAGAAAATGACTATTGTACTTACCATTAATGAAGATGATTATTACACCAAAGATACCATTACTGGTAAAGTGCAATTGTCAGAAGTGTTCGCCAAGTTTGGCATTAACAACGATGAAAAAGCATGGATTCCTTCAAAATTAGGTCAGTTCTTGCGCTTGAATCGTGGTGTGTTTGAGGATAAGGAAAAATGTATGGTTATGGTTTCCAATCTCAAAAACTTCTCAGCTAAAGCTAATGCGGAGATCCAGAAGCAGAAAGATCCGTCTGGCTCAATGGCTGAGGTGTACAGATGCCAGGTTGAAAGCAATTTGCCGAAAAGTTTCTCTGTGTGCCTTCCTATTTTCAAAGGAACTGCAAAGCAGCGTATTGAAATAGAGTTCGACCACTACCTGAGTGATGGGGATGTGTTTCTACAGTTAGTTTCCCCTGGAGCTAATGAATTGGTTGAATCCTATCGTGATAGCTGTATTGATTCTGTGTTGGATAAAATCAAAACTATTGCTCCTGATATTGCGATTTTGGAAGTATAATCATTAATGAAGGATTGGGCTGGGAGTGTTCCAGCCTTCCTTCAAAATTCTATGTATGGCAAAAAAACAAGAAATACCGATGCCCTTTTATACTGGTGACTGGATTAGATGCCCAGAGCTTAGGGTATTGCCTCCAGATGTGAGAGGCTTGTGGATGGATATGTTATGCTATATGTGGGAAAGTGTAGAGCGTGGTGTAATGGTAATGCCCAACGGACAACCTTGTACTAAAGATGATGTGATACGGATAATCGGAACAGATAGCTCTGGATCTACTGGCTGGTTAGATGTACTGATTGAAAACGAAGTATGTGAGGTTAGAGAAGATGGAGCCATTTACAGTAGGCGCATGGTTAAAGACAACCTAATTAGTGAGAAACGCAGGCTGGCAGGTAAAAAGGGTGGAGAATCTACTAAAGCTAAGATTTTTATTCCCCAAATGGAAATTATACCACCTAAACCACCACAACAGCAGCCTGAGGTAACAGATCCACCACCACTTTCACCTGAGCAACAGAAGAAGGTGGAGAAGGCTAAAAAGTATAAATATGCTGAGTATGTAACCCTAACCAGGGATGAGTACACGAAACTTTGTGTTGAATATACAGAGGATGCCGCAAAGGAAATGATTGATATTCTGAATAATTACAAAGGTTCAAAAGGTAAAAAATATAAATCAGACTACCTTACTATTCGTGGCTGGGTAAAAGATAAGTATTACGATAACTTACAGAAAAATGGATATAGACTTAAAATGCAAACTCCAGAAGATTCTGGACAAACAGAAGGAACTGGATATAGGAACACGCTTTAGAATTACCAATTTTTCTAAAGCGGATATTTCGGAAATGCTGTTCATGTGTTACAAACATGAAGTAGAAAAAAGACGTATTCCCTTTCAAGATGATAAAGATACCAGGGATAAGATTGAAAAGGCTGCAAAATGGCTCACAGGAGAATATAAAGTAGGTTTGCTTTTATACGGTTCTATAGGATCTGGCAAATCAACATTGGGTAGAGCCATATCGAAACTAATCGGAATTTTGTTTTGTAGCTCAATCAGTAGCGAAAGAAAAGGGGTGTATCGTGTTTCCGCTTTAGAGCTTGCAAAAAATGTAGCTGATGATCCAGCTTACTTTAATAAGCTGAAAAATCAGGAACTACTTTTCATTGATGATATAGGAACGGAGCCAGCCAGTGTAAAAAGTTGGGGTAATGAGTTTTCACCTGTAACAGAATTGTTGTATGCCAGATATGACAGGCAGCTTTTCACTATTGCAACCTCTAATTTAAAGGATGCTGATTTTGGGGAGCGTTATGGTTCTCGTATTAGTGACAGGTTGGAAGAAATGTTTGAACGTGTATTTTACCAAAATAAAAGCTATAGAAAATGAGTGAAATAAAATGGAATGAACTTCGGGATAAAGCCCATGCAAACGCTGTAGAACATGGATTTTGGGAAAATAAACCCAGTAATGAGCATTTTCTTTGCCTGGTTATATCTGAATTGATGGAAGCAGTAGAAGCACATAGAAAACGTAATAGGGCGAGTGTACCAGAAGAGAAGAAAGATACGACTTTTGATCCATCTACTTTTCATTCAGGGAATCGCTATTTCCGTTTGACTTTTGAGGATTTAATTAAAGATACCATTGAAGATGAGCTGGCAGATGCGGTTATTAGGGTTATGGATTTGGCAGGAGCTAACAATGTGAATTTGAACGGACGTTTTTGTATTTCTTATGTGGTTACGAAAAAAAATAGTTTTACCGAGAATATCTATGCGATTGTGAAAGACTTGGTAAACTCACGTTATAATCTGGAAGAAAAACTAAACTATTGCCGTATGCAAATATGCAAACTGGCAGAAATTGAAAAGATTGATCTGCTTTGGCATATTCAACAAAAGATGTATTACAATGAAAGTAGAGAGAAGATGCACGGTAAGAGTTACTAATTCACTAAGTAAAAACAATGATGGAAAAGAAAAAAGTAATCCTGACTTTATGTAAGTCTTTCCCTGTAACTCATAGCAAAGCTGGTGAGGCTACAGGATTTGAAAAGAAGCTGAAAGAAGGTGCGAAGATCCATACTATCCGATACAATGCAAAAAATGTGTGGGATGAACGATATAAGGGCATTTCTACAGGTAAAAAATATCTCTCTGTTAGGGAATGGACGGGCAGACCGTATAATTCAGAACAAAGAGAGTTATCCAGGTTTGATGAGATCGGACTGCAACACGTTACTATGACTTATGGGGCTAATGATGCCTATCCTCAGGTTTGGGTAGATGGCAAACAGGTTCCAATCCAGGAGGTTGCTAAGAATGATGGTCTGAGTGTAGAGGACTTTGTAGAGTGGTTCTTTGGTAATAGCAAAGATAACGTGTTTGAAGGTGTGGTGATTCACTTTACGGATTTTCGGTATGAGTGATGAAGAGTTAATAAAAGAGTTGGGTGATGAGCTTTGTGAGTATTGCCCCTGGAAAAATGGAGAGATCTCCCACCGATGTGATTCACTGTGTGAGGGAAGTTATTGTGACCAAGCATTGAGTAGCTTCTTGGATGAGAATGAGAATTATTTCGATGAAACAGATAATCAAGGAATGAGATGAAAGTTGAGTTTTACTATGACAGCGATTTAATAAAAACAGTAGAAACGACCTGTATTCCATGTATCGGTGAGGCGGTTTATATGGAGCCAGATTTATATGAGGTGGAAGATGTATGTTATACATACGATAAAAATTTAGTTCAAATTTCATTAACAGATAGATAAAATAGATATGGAAACTAATGCAACAAAAAGAACTGATATTTTCCAGATAGATCCACGTAATATAGTGGTTATGGAAAATTTTAACGCTCGTAGAGATTTTGATCTGGAAGAACTGAAAGAACAGATTAAAGCTAAGGGGGTATTGAATCCGATTACGGTTATTCCCTTCAAAGATAACAACGGTATTGAACATTATAAGCTGGTGGATGGTGAAAGACGTTATAGAGCTACCATGCTTGCAATAGAGGAAGGTGCAACTATTCCTTACGTTAAAGCCATGAAACTTCCCAAAGACACCAGTCCAGAAGATTTGCTTATTGAACAGATGATGAGAAACGAAGGTAAGCGATTCTCTGAGTATGAATGTGGTATTATGTTCAAGCGGTTTAAGGAAGAGTTTGGATATAACCAGGGTGAAATAGCTGATAAGTTTAAAAAATCACCAGCTTTTGTAAGCAAATGCCTCTCCTTGCTGGAACTTCCGATAGAAATTCAGGAACGTATTATAAACAAGCAAATTTCAGCTTCTGCTGCTAAAGATATTGTAGCCAATTACGATACAGAAGAGGAACAGGTAAATGCCACAAGAAAAGCCGTAGAATTAGCCGAAAAGCAAGGAAAAAAGACTGTTACCAATAAAGAGATCAATGCCGCACAAAAAGAGGCTAAGGAAGCAAAAGAAATAGCTGATACGCTCCGTAAGATTTGGGCATATATGGACGGTGAGGATATGGTAAACCTTACCGAACTTGCAAAACTGCTGGATAAAACAGGGAATTTAAGAATCGCAATGAAACAATATAAAAAGTTAGGAAAATGAAAGTATTATTCTTTGACCTGGAAACTACAGGTACATTAGTGAACAGACATGGCATCCACCAGATTAGCGGTGCAATAGTAGTAGATGGAGAAGTAAAAGAGGAATTTGATTTTAAGGTTCAGCCTAACCCGAAAGCAGAGATTACCCAGGAAGCCCTGGAGGTTGCTGGAGTTACTAAAGAGCAGATCCTTTCCTATCCACCGATGGGTACTATTTTCCCTCAGTTTATAGCAATGCTGGATAAGTACGTGGATCGTTTCAACAAGAAAGATAAGTTTTTTCTGGCAGGATATAACAACGCTTCTTTTGATAATCAATTTTTGCGTGCATGGTTCCTTCAAAATGGAGATAAGTATTTTGGTTCCTGGTTCTGGAGTAACAGTATAGATGTTATGGTGCTGGCTACTCCATATTTGGCTGCAAAGCGTACCGAAATGGAGAACTTCAAACAGGGAACGGTTGCTAAAGCTCTGGGGATCCAGGTAGATGATAGTAAATTACATGATGCTTTGTATGATATTCAAATATGCAAAGCTATTTATGATATTGTTTCACCTTGTAAAATTTGAGTTATGCAAGAAGTAAAGAATGAAATGTTAAAAGAAACGCCTAAGGCTGGCATGGATAATAAGGCTGAGCGGTTTTTTGAGAAAGGTGTATTCCAGCCCAGTAAAGAGAAAAGAAAGGGTGTGTATTTCCCTGAATATTGGAGGAAAAAGAAGCTCAATCGGTCTTTTGTAGATGAGTTGGAAAAGAGTGCAAATAGTGAACCTTTTATGAAAGATGGGTTCGGTGAGTATCGGTTAGGTACATTCCTTCATGGTTGTGCTGTTGTGAAAGTGGATATAACGGATGATCTTCTTAATATCGCTATTCATAGTGAGCATCCAGTTGGTTTTCCGATGGTAAAGGAGATTCGTTATAAGTTTGCTCCAGATTCTTATCTGATGAATATGTTAATGCCTTCCAGGGAACAGAAGATTAGTGATAATACCGTAGTCTTGTATCAAATACCAGGATCTTTCGATGATAATATAGAGCCAACCTTAAAAGAACACGAATAGTATGGAGCTAAACGATGTAGTAGAAGTAACTCTCACGAAAAAGGGGGCTGATATTATCAATAAGATAAATCGTAATACATTGGCTTATTTCCCGTCTTTAAAGATCCGTACAGACTATAAGGAGGGGGATCGGTACAGAGAGCAACTATATGAGATATTTTATAAGTTGGGTGTACATTGTTGCCCTGGCTCTGATTTATTATTCACTAACTTAATAAGTGTAGAATGATCTATGTAGGTGTAGATACTGGTGTTAATACAGGTTTCTCAGAATGGGATTCCAAGAAACGATGTTTGCTTAGCGTGTGTTCTTTGCCGATACATAAGGCAATGGATCGGGTGAAAGAACTGCATGAGCTTCATGGTGAGAATCTGGTAGTAAGGGTGGAGGATCCCAGGCAAAGAAAATGGTTTGGCACTGAGCGTATGACACGTGAAGAAGAACGAAAGAAGCTCCAGGGGGTAGGATCCGTTAAAAGGGATGCTACAATATGGGAAGGTTTTTTAAAAGATCTTGGGGTAAAGTTTGAAATGGTCGCTCCCAAAATGAATGTTACCAAACTTACACAAGAAACTTTTAGAGTATATACAGGATGGACTTCTAAAACAAATGAACATGGTAGGGATGCCGCTATGTTGATTTATGGCTATTAATCAATTTTTTAGGTACAAAATCGGTGTATATATACGCCGATTTTGTATCTTTGCAACAACAGATAAATAATAATCTTATGACAACAACCATTTTAATAACAGCGAGTATTTTAATAGGCTTTTGGCTTATCATGCACTACGCTAATCTGTTTTTACCGAAGGATCCAGTAAAGCCAGGTAAGAAGGCTCATATATACATGGATGGAAGGTACAATAGGACAGCGACAATCAGCCGTATAGATGGTAATTGTATTTACTTGTATGGCAAGTTTCCTGTTCCATTGCATTACAGGGGTAAATTTTATTCGGTTGGGAAAATGAGTGATGGGCATACTCTTATGTATCTGGGTAAGAAGAAACTGTATATTCTCATGCGTTTTGTAGAGCTTTTCCGTAGAATCGCTCGTACACCTGAGTACCTGGATAACACGCCAGAGGATCAAGGAAATTCGGAGGTTATGGAAGATACTAAAGTGGAGGTAGAAGATGGAATGTAGCGAAATAGTTTACCGTAAAATTTCCGATCTGACGGTTTTAGAGAATAATCCCAGAAAAATCACAAAGAAGGATCTGGGTAGATTGGTAGATTCCATTCGTATCAATGGCTTTTGGAAACATAGACCTATAGCTTTATCGGAACGTGATGGTAAGTTGATCGTATTGGCAGGACACCAAAGAATAAAGGCTGCAAAAAAGTTGAAGATGTCTGAGGTTCCTACAATTCTGTACCATGATCTGACCGAAGAACAAGAAGCCGATATAGTTCTCAGGGATAATATCAATAATGGGGAGTGGGATTTTGCCATTCTCCAGCTTGATGATTGGAAGGAGAAAGCGGATTTTGATTTTATAGGTTTGGAAATGCCAGTAGAGAAGCATGAGGATGAGCCAGAAGATAAACCAGGTGAAGAGGAGGAAAGCGAAGAAGTTTCAGATGATGATCTGATAGATGAGGACAAAATGGAATTTTACAATTCCATGCTTAATGATTGCCTTTACGAAAGTAACAACCAGTTTGATATTCCGAATCTTCTGTTAGAGCAACAAGCTGGAAAACTTCTTTTACCGTTTGCACCCTGGGGAGCTGATAGCCGATTGAGGAAAGATGTGGCAACTTATCATTTCTACGTGGATGATTACCGTTTTGAGGCAATTTTCAAAGATCCTATTAAGGTGCTTACCAGTGGAGTAAAAGCCCTTGTAGAGCCAAACCTTTCCGTATATGATACTACGCCAATAGCATACGGATTACAGCAGATCTATAAGAAACGCTGGATAAGTCGATATTTTCAGGAATGTGGTATCAAAGTTTATGCGGATCTGAATGTTTCTGTCAAGTTCAAGGAGTATAATAAAATGGGATTGCCAAAGGGCTATAATGCGTTTTTCACTCGTGGTTATGCTGGGCGTCTGGAGTATTTGAAAGGAGAGTTGGAAGTAGCCAGGGAGGTATCAGGTTTACAAACTCCGAATTTGCTTGTTTACGGTGGAGGTGATGAGATTAGAAATTTCTGTATAGAAAATAGCCTGGTTTACGTCCAGGACTTTATTAACGATAAAAGTTCTAAGAAAGATGGCAAAAACAAGCGGAAGTAACGGGGGATTGCCTAATGGTGATTCTAATTACAAAGGGAACATAGGGAAATTGGAGTCGTTGGCTACAATCAAAAACCCTAAAGTGTATAAATCGGTAAAAGAAAGTATCTCACGCTTTCATTCCGTATTGGGAGTAAGGCAGAAGGATATTAAACTCGGACAACTTGAATCTGGTGTTGGTGGTGTTCACATTAGCCAGGGTGGTGTGTCTAAACAGGTAGTTCTGAGTAGGTCTATTTTCAATGGTAAGAATACCACTACTCAAAGTGTGGCTGGTTGGGCTGAAAAAGGGTACAAAAGCGGACACTTGACTAAAACAAACAAGCCAGTTGCTCATATTGTTACTCATGAGTTAGCACACGCTACATGGAATAATCACCTTACCAATCCGAATGCAAAGGCTGCAAGCAAAAGCGTGAACAGTCTTTATAAAAAATGGAGTAATGACAAAGCTAAGTCTGGCTATGGAAAGTATGCCAAGACTAATGTAAATGAGTTCTGGGCTGAGGTGTGTACAAAGGCTGTGCATGGAAAAGCTGATAAATACACAAAAGCAGCTAAGAATATTATCAAAAAGTACAAATTATAATCATATCTTTGTAAGAAGATGCTAAAAAACAGAATATTATGGCTAAGATTGAATTAACAGAATTACAGAAAGCTCTTATTCAAAAACAGCTTAATGAGCAGTATGATCCATTTATGGCGAGTGAAAAAGAGCAGGAGGCTTTTAATGATGTGATTGATAAAGCTGAGGCTTTGGCTGATGAGCTGGATGCTGTGGATGATTATGTGGATAATTACGATGGCGATATGATAAAGTGGTTTTGGACTAAGTACCAAGAACAAGAAAAGCAGTAATTAACCAGGTAAAGTTTAATCAGGTGGGGATCCTATCTGATTTTCTTTATTTCAAAATGGTGTATATATACACCGGAAAACAACGAAAAAACAACGAATGGCACAATTTGAGAAAGGAAATACTATAGGAAACAGATTCTCTTCTGATAACCAACCATCAAAAAATGGTAGGAAGCCTTCGCTGTATAAGCAGCTCAAAAATCTCACTGGTAAGAAGGTGGATTATGAGTTAAGCAAAGAGGATTATTTTAAAACAATCCGTTTCCTCATGGAGAGATCCAAAGGAGAGCTTAATAAGATTATGGCTGATGCTAATAAAGAAGATAGCACTACTCCTATATGGGTGTGCAATATCATTAGTGCTATCTTCTCTGATATTCGCTTTGGTCGTACTTCTACAGTTGAAATGATCTTTGATAGGATCTTTGGTAAATCATGCCAGCCGATTGAAGGTGAAATAAACGCTAATGTATCTGGATCTTTAGAGGTTGATTTATCTAAACTATCTACCGAGGAGCTATTAGTGTATCATGAGCTATTAGAAAAGATCAATGGCAAAAAGTAAGGATATACAGTTACCGATGGCACTTGCAGTCAAAGTAGAGCTGTTTAAGCGTGGCTGTTTTGACTTTATTACGTGTAAAGACGGGAAGAAGCATGAAAAACAAGATGAAGCATTGCGGATCCTTACCGACACTGAACACGTAGAGTTTCTGTATGGTGGAGCTGCTGGTGGTGCTAAGTCCTGGACGGGGGCTTCCTGGCTTCTTTTTATGTGCCTCTGTTATCCTGGATCCAAATGGTTTATAGGTCGTGCCGAACTAAAGCGTATCACTCAATCCACTTTAATCACTTTCTACAAAGTATGCAACCAGTACGGAGTAGATGATATCCTGTATAAATACAATGGGCAATACAACTACATTGAGTTTTACAATGGATCCCGTATAGACCTGCTGGATCTCCAGTATAAACCTGGTGATCCTCTTTATGAACGTTACGGATCCATTGAATATACAGGAGGCTGGATAGAGGAAGGTGGAGAGGTAAACTTTGGCGCATACGACACTTTGAAAACTCGTATAGGTAGGCATTTAAACTCTGAATTGGGGTTAAGACGTAAGCTGTTTATCACGTGTAACCCCAAAAAGAATTGGATGTATGATACATTCTACAAACCTGCTATTAGGGGTGTTCTTGCTGATTATATGTATTACCTGGCTTGTTTGGTACAAGAAAACCCGTTTATAGATCCAGACTATATAGAAGGGCTAAGGACTACTAAAGATAAGGTAAAAAAAGAACGTTTGCTTAAAGGAAACTGGGAGTATGATGATAACCCGAATGCCCTTTGCTCTCATGATGCTATTGTTGCCATTTTCAATAACCTTCTGGCGGTTACTACAGGATCCTACTATTTAACAGCCGATATAGCCCGATTCGGTTCCGATTATGCCCGTATCTGTGTTTGGGATGGGTATAAGGTTATAGATCTTAGATGTTATCCTGTTAGTAAAACCACCGATATACAAAACTGTATAAGGCATTTTCAGAAAAAGTACAGGATCCCTAAATGGAAGTGTATAGCGGATGAGGATGGTGTAGGTGGTGGAGTTGTGGATAATTGCGATATTCAAGGATTTGTGAATAATAGTAGTGCTCTGAATAACGAGAACTACTATAACCTACAAACTCAGTGCGGTTATAAGTTGGCTGAGCATATTAACGCTTCGGAGGTTGGAATAGATGAGGATCTGGTAAGTGAAGCCGATAGAGAACAAATAATACTGGAACTGGAACAGTTGCAAACATGGAAGGCAGACAGTGAAGGCAAATTGAAACTAAAACCGAAAGAAGAAATAAAACTGGATATTAAATGTTCACCAGACTGGAGAGATGTTTTCTTGATGCGTTGCTGGTTTGATTATAACGAGTTTGATATTCCAGATGATATAGAGGAACGATTAGGAATTAACTATTAATTGATTGTATTATGGGATTGCTAAATGTTATAGATGCAGTGAGAAATGAAGTGAAAGCTGCTGTAGGTTATCAGCAAAGTTTTGCCAGCCTATTAAGTTCAAAAGATATAGCCAGGGCATTAAGTATGATGCAAGACAGATCAAGTTCTGCTCAGAAAGCATTACTGGAGTATAAGATAGAACACCATGAGGTAATGAAACGACAGGATAAAGCGGTGTTGGATAAAAAGGGTAATTTCCTCAGATGGCAAAAACGCTGGAAAATACCAATTCCTTATCAGCCGTTTATCAATGAAATTGCGCTGGTATTCTTGTATGGCAGACCTGTAAAATGGTTACAGCGTAGCAAAAATACGGATTATGCTTTTGAACGGTATAACCAACTGTTAGAAGATCTCCGCTTTAATGCTCATGTGAGAGAGGCTAAACGTGTCGCTGGTGCTGAGCGTACTTCTGCTATGCTTTACCACGTTTATAGAAACAAGGAAGGAAAGCCAGCCGTTAAACTTAATGTACTTTCAAAACAGAATGGTGATGATATTTTTCTAATAAAGGATCAGTATAAGCGATTAACAGCTTTTGCCTGGGGGTATTATCTTACTGAATCTGGTAATAAAAGCGTTTATCACGTTGATATATATCGGGATGATACAGTGTACTATTGCAAACGCTTGAACATGGGCTGGGAGGTGAAGGCTGTTCCTAATTTAGTAGGTAAAATCCCTGCTATCATTTTTGAGCAAGAACTTGAACACGAAGGGGTACAGCCGATGATTCATCGTGTAGAGAGTTTGGAATCTACGGACGCAGATGTAAATGATAGGTTCGCTAATCCTGCTATGGTTGCTACTGCTGATGTTATTAACAGTTTACCGAAAGCTGAGGAGGAAGCGAAACTGTTTATACTAAAGAATGGGGGTAGAATAGAGTATCTGACATGGGATCAAGCTTCTGAAAGTAAGAAAAACGAGTATGAGCGTTTAGATAATCATATTCTTTCAAAGTCTTTCACTCCTAATATTGATTTTGAAAATATGAAAAGCCTGGGCAACTTATCCGCTAAAGCGATTAGAAAGCTGATGCTTCTTGCTGTAATTAAAGCAGATAAAAGGAAAGAAACCCATGATGGCTACATGAATAGAACAGGGAACCTTTTACGTGCTATTCTGGGTAATGTTTTGGATTACCAACATAAAGCTGAATATGAGGCTTTGAAATTGGGGCATGAGTTCCAGGAACCTTTTGGTGAAGATGTGAGCGAAACGCTTGCTGATCTTTCCAAACAGTACAATGATGGAGCATTGAGCCGACAAACCTACGTGGAAATGAGCTATCTTATCAAAGATGCTAAGGCTGAACTGGAACGTTTGAAGAAAGAAGAGCTGGAAGCAATAGCCAGACAGAAGGAAATGGAGAAAACTGATATTTTCGGGGAGGCTGAGTAATGGCAAAGAGAGTACAGCAGAAAGAAACGAAGTACCACTGTAGGAACTGCAAACATTCTTATGATTATCACGAAAACAACTGGAAAGGTGAGCCTTTCTTGTGTCGGTGTCCGTTTTGTAAATTCTCTAAGTTTCTGGATAAAGACTATTGTAATAATTTTGAATTAAAGCAACAGGATGGGAAATAGTAAACAGAAAGAACTTTTCAAACGTACAGAGGGATATGCTGCTAATGTACGTGAGATCTATAGAGTTTACATGAATCGGCTTATTAACCTGGTGAAAGGTGTAGAGCTGGAAGATGGTAAACCATTCTCTTTCTCTGAATATGGCTACGGTGATGAGGCTACAGCCATATTTAGAGAAATGTATAGTAGCTTGTACCAGGAGATAAGAAAGGACATAGAAAATGAGTGGATCCTTTCAAATAATAATAATGATGAGCTGGTAAAAAGCATATTCGGAAAAAACTCTATTAAAAGTAATCTGTTTGCCCGATTCTTTAAGAGGAATAAGGAGGCTATGGATGCTTTCTTTGCCAGAAAAACAGGTAAGGAAGGGCTTAGCCTCTCACAAAAGGTATGGAGGTACACAGGGCAATTTAGAGAAGAATTAGAAAACTGTTTAGACCTGGCAATAGGTGAAGGTACTGGAGCCAACAAACTTGCTTCCAAAATCCAAATGTACCTACAGGATCCCGATAGATTCTATAGACGTTTTAGGGTAAAAGTTGGAGAGGATGAGAACGGAAATACAGTATATGGAAGGCAGTGGAAACGTAGAGTATATGACAAAGAGAGTAAAGGGTATAAATGGATAGATGATGATCCCAAAAAGTTTCATCCTGGTAAGGGGGTATATAGATCCTCATACCGTAATGCTCAACGTCTGGTACGTACTGAAACAAACATAGCCTACAGAGTAGCTGATTTTGAACGTTGGGAACGATTGGATTTTATTATAGGTTATGAAATAAAGGTTTCAAAAAATCATCCTCATTATGATATTTGCGATGAGCTGGCTGGTAAATACCCCAAAAGTTTTAAATGGACTGGTTGGCATCCTAATTGTCGTTGTTACATGATCCCTATTTTGGCTGGAGGTGATGAGATAGAGGAAATGATAGAGAAAATTATGGCTGGTGAGGATAGAGGAATAAGCCAGCAGGAAGAAATTACAGACTTTCCAAATTCTTTCTCCCATTGGTTAAAGGAGAATGAGGATCGAATGAATGAAGCCCAGGTAAGAGGCACACTACCCTATTTTATAAAAGATAACCCAGAGGCAATAAAGAAGATTCTACACCCCTCTAAATAAAGAGCCACTACCAACGCTGGTAATGGCTCTGGGCTATCTTTAGATAGCTATCATCAGCTCTCAACAGATGAAATTTTAATCAGGTTGAATAGTTTTAATAGCTTCTTAGCGTTCTTTTCCGACACTTTACGCTCTATATACCCATCAGTGGTATAAAACCTAACATTGCTTATCTTATGCGTTTGTAGTTCTCGGATTTGATTCTCTGATAGATCGTATTTTGTTTTCAGGAGAAAATGAGAGATATGGGTACTTCCTATGTTTAAGCTCCTATACTCACTTACAGCATCTTCCAAGTTTGCCAGTGTAATAATGCTGTCATTTTGTAGCCGAAACATAAACTGGGCATTCTTTTCCATCGTGTAGATTTCATCCCCACCATTGAAGCTAACCAAAAGAATATGAGTGCCATTAACAGATCTGATAGAACACGTAAATCCGTCACTTATAGCTGTATAGCTCGTTTCTATTACATGGTTGCCAGTAAAAGCATCTTTCTCGTTTTTTACAATTTTCTGAGAATAAGCGTATTCGCAAATATTCAGAATAGCCAGAAATAAAATCAATCGTTTCATGATATTACATATTAACAGGTTATTACTTTAAGCCTGGCTACCCGTAAACACACAAAAAGAGCGTGGGCTTACTCCGTTAGATCAAGAGGTACGACCAAGCACCCGACAGCCCATAACAAGAGTAATGCCCACGCATAGCGTAGGCATTAGCAGATTGTTTCTTAGGACTGTCTAAAAATTGGTCGTTTTCTTGATCCTTAAAACAATAGCCAATGCTATTTAGTATATTTTCAATTCTACTGCAAATATAATGCTTTCTTTGTTATAAAAATAGTCTGGATCTGTTATTTATCTACTACATAACAAAAAAGGAAGGCTTTTTCAAACCTCCCTTTTACCTCTGTTTGTCTGTTTCCGTCTGATAAATCCCATTCGGATAGTGCAAAACTTATTCTGGTATTCCACCTTATCCAGATCCACGTTCCAAAGACTTTCTTTCTTAATGCCTATTAGATCCTCTGAAAGATCTTCATAGATAGCGGCTTTTGAGCCAAAATAATAATGCCTTTTGCCGTTGAACGGTTCTTTTAGTTCTACATGAATAACCTTTTGTTCTTTCATACTCTATCTATCTTTAATTGGTACACCAAGTAAAATGTATTGGGCACATTCTCCATTCAGATAATCAATAGCTAAAGCAGCAATAGCCCTACCCTGAACTGTTTTAAGTTCCTCCAGTTTAGCCCTGGTTATGTCGGTCTGGTGATCTCTTAGGATCTCAATAGCCTTTAGATAACCTTCCTTTACTGGAGCATTCACAAAGCGGTTTACTCTTATATCCGCTAACCTCTCCTCTATCTTAGAGATAGTTTCTTGTATTTCTTCATTTGTTCTCATATCTCATTATAATATTTTCTATATGCAAAAGCGTTTATTAGTTCATTAATATTCACTATTTTAAAACGAGATAGGAGTTTTCTTAGATTTTTTGCTACTAAATCTTCTGGTAAATACCATATACTCATCTTTATCTCTACATTAAATTGAATATCAGTTATTTTCTCTTCGCATAAATCAAAAGTAAATAGAATCGTTTCTATATAATCATTGTTAAAACTTTCACATGATAACAATTTGATTCTCTTTAAACTAAATGTTTGTTTATCAATATTTATTTTATCTCTTTTCTCTGTTTTCGTAGAGGAAAAAAAATACTTAGTTACTACTTCCATATAACCTTTAATCAGAGGCTTTAAAATTGTATATTGGTTTTATCGTATCAATGATCTCAACAGTATCAGTGATAGCATTCTTTATCTCTTCCATCGACTTGTACGCTTGTGGAGCTTCATCTATAGTTGCAGTATTTACTGATGTGGTAAAAATGCCATTCATGGAGTTTACAAATTCGTCCATTGAAAGCATTTCCTTTGCCTTACTTCTACTCATAAGCCTACCAGCACCATGAGGAGCTGAATAATTCCAGTCCTCATTTCCCTTACCTATACAAATGAGTGATCCATCACGCATATTAATAGGAATAAGTAGCTTTTCTCCAAGCTCAGCACTTACAGCTCCTTTTCTAAGGATCATACGTTTAAAGTCAATGTAATTATGTATGGTTTCAAACCTACTTTCCTCCTGAAATTCCATTTCTTTAATGATAATGGAAGCCATTGTTTTACGGTTTAGCATTGCGAACCGTTGAACAATCTCCATATCATTCAGGTAAGAATTAAAATTATCACCAGACAAGTGAGCCAGTTCTTTATCTGCTATGGGCTTTTTCAATTTCTTTATTTCGCTCTCAATATCTTTCATTCTGCCTTCTGCCTTTAATCTGGTGATAAGATCCTCTCTTATCTTTTTCATTTCGTTAGCTCTTTGAAAAGCCAGATCTTGATAGTATTTGCAAACATCACCTCCCAACTTTCTACTGCCAGAGTGGATAACAAGGTAATACTTGTTATTTTTCTCTGAATAATCAACCTCTATAAAATGGTTTCCTCCTCCAAGAGAACCAATAGAAAGCAAAGCTCTCTCCAGATCAACCTGTTTTGCACATATCAAATTTTCAAAGTCAAAAGTGGCTTTCTGCTTTTCGTGAACATTAAAACCATTGGGCACTTTTGTTCGTATCACACTATCCAATTTCTCACAGTCTATATGTTTATCTTTTAGTTCAATTGTAAGCATACCACACCCTATATCCACTCCAACTAAGTTAGGAGTTACTTTGTCCGTTATTGTCATGGTTGTACCAACAGTACAGCCTTTGCCAGCGTGACTATCTGGCATTATTCTGATAATAGAATTTTGATAGGCTTCGTAATTAGCAAGTCTTTTAATTTGCTCGTAAGCCTCGTATTCAAATGTTTCAGCAAAGATCTTTACCTCTTTACCTGAATTTGTTCTAATTGTTTTCATATCAATTACAAATATAGTTTGTTTTATTAGGTATAACAAATAATTATTCGTCTTTAACGACTATTACTAATCTACTTCCATCTGGCATACGAAAAGCCTTATTAAATAGCTTTTGGCATCTTCTGGGGGGATTTATGTATGAATGGTGCATTTCATCAAACATTCTACAGTACCCTTTCCCCATGTTGGGTTGTAAATAGGTAGATCCATTACTAAACCAGGGACACGTACCGCAACTGCCTGGCTTATCGTAAAAAGGGGTATCGTTTATTATTATCATTTTCCTTTCAATTTACTTAGTAAAGTAACGTGCCTTTTTAGTTCTGATCGGAGATACTTGTTATCAGCTCGTAGCTATTCGATAATGGCATTTCTTTTCTCCAGCTCCTTGTTGTATTGTTCACGTTCAAACTGGGCAAAGGTTAGATCTTCGTTACCAGAGGAGCAGGTGCAATCTTTAATATCATTACTCATAACCACCGACCAACACCCAGGTATTAAAACCTTTCCTACTTCATTATCGTATATATAATGACACTTACTCATAAATCACCCTTTCATACGTCCTAAAAAAGACAGTTTTAATACATCGTATTGCTGACCTATTACTGCAAACTCCAACATAGCGTTATCATCCGAAAGGTCATTTATTCTCAAAAGAGGGTAGCTTTCTCCTGTTTGGGTTGCATACCTCTCTTGTGAAATATCATCTGTAATACGCTCATCATTGGAATTTCCAAAGTATGAATCAAGGCTTTTAATGATATGATTATTCAAATAAGCCTCGCTATATACAGAAGCTATTTTATTCTGTTTTCTTAGTGCGTATCTCATATATTATTGCTCATCCTTTTTGCGGCTACCATATTTATGCTCAAAGTAACTATCCAGGGTGTTATACACGCAAATGGATATAATGAGAACTATAGCGGTAAGCCAAAACCAATCTACTTCCATGTGTTACAACTTAAAAAGGCATTGTTTCTTTGAATATCTGGAGCTTTCCTAACAGTAAATAGAAATCCCCATTTGAATGAGTAAACTTAAAGCCAGGCTTCCTATTTCGATAATAGGAAACTCTATAAATCCTTCCTAACCTGGGATCCGTTTTGATCTCAAAATAAAAGCCAGTTTTATCTTTATTGAATGTCCGTTTCATCTTCACCAGGTTTATAAGTATTGAGTTTCAAATTTACCTTTTACGATCAGCCCATGATTGAGCAGCCCAACAAAATAGAGATCTTTATCCTCTATGCCCAGAGAGCTTTTAACTTTCTCTCTGGCTTCCTCTGTAGATAGTCCTGGCATCATCACTATAGACTGATCCGATATGATCCGAAACATAAATATCATGGTTTTCCTCCTTTCTTTAATTCTTTTGATATATGTACAGGATACCAAACATTTGCCCCTGTTTGAGTATCAATGCCCTTAAACCATATTTTCCCATTATCCACCTTTTCAAGTAATGTAATCCTGGCGAGCTTTACGTTACCTCTTGAATTTTTATAAGGCACTATATCCCCAATGTTGTAATCAAACAAATTATAATCTCTCCTAACAAATTGCTCAGGAAGTTTATCACGATCCAGTTTCAGTAGAGTAATGAGGGAATCTTTCAGGTAGAACTTTTGCCCAGTGTCACCCTTTAGCATTTCAAAGAAACACTCAGCATCCCTTCTTTCCTTTGCATTGTATTCCTTACCAGACATAAGCCCGATTTTATAAAGATCACACACTTTTCTGGAGAGCGTAATCATGGAATAAGCAGAAACAAAATCTACTACTGGCTCAATAGATGCAAATGTTTTATATCCTGCCTTGTGGAGATCTGCCATAGCTCGGATCCGTTCTTTTGTAGAGGCTGAATTTCCTTCCAGTTCATCATGTCCTGTTAGCGTAAATCCTATAGCCAATAATTTCTTCCAGGATGGATGCACCTCTGTGCGTAGCTGATCTATCCAACCACCAACACACTTTGTAAGGATCTTAACGGGAACATCGTTTTCCATAGCAAAGTAAATAGCCTTCCAGTGTAGTTTATGGGTTTCCTCCAGCATTGGATCCGTTGTAAAGCTAAAGAATAAACCGTACTGTTGTAGTTGAATGATATTCTGGGTAAGCTCTTCCTGAAATACAGCTAAAGCATCCGTTTCGTTCTTAAAGCACTTTTTTAACAAGGCATTAGATAGGATCCCTTTTCTACAGTAGCAATACTCACACATATTAGAACATCCTACATAGAAATTACAAGCCCAGTAGCTATATTCTCCAGCTTTGCCAGACGGGTTGTATATAGCTTTCCCGTTAAATCGTTTTTTGCTCATTTCTTTCTGTTTTAAAATAAATTTAGTTGAATTCCCTGGTGCTTTTGCAGTGTTCTTTTATACACTGGGCACTGATCCCGATAACTACAGGATCCTACTTTCGCTTCATTGAAACGGGTAGCCCACAACTCTGAAAATTGTTCAGGATCCAACTGGTTAGCCTCCCTTTCCTGAGAAAGAAAGCTAACCAGTTTCATGCAGAAAAAGCCATTTTCTTTTCCTCCATTCTCAAATGTATGTATGCTATCTCCTTTCATAGATCAAAGAGTTTAGCAATCATAGGCTTATCTGTAAAGCCAAAACGTGTACCAGAACAGAACTTTCTTTCAATTCCAAAAAAAAGTTTATCACCATGACATATTTTGCCATATAAAGAGATCTGTTTTATCTGTTTATCAGTAATAGGAACCAAAGGCATATTGTACAAGCTTTGCATATATCCATCATACAAAATATGATCTCCATGTATTTTTACCCAGCCATTACGACACAACCAACCATCAGGATTATTATCATATTTATCCGTTCTGGGAATTACCCCAGCGTCTTTTAATGCGCTTGCTATTTGATTGTGAAGCATATTTGCTATTTCTCCATTTAATCCGTAGAAATCACCACTTGGAGCCAACCAACCAGCACTATATCCCTTTGTTATATCTACAGGCTGAATGCCATTCTTAACGATATTCTGAATCTTTCTCTCATTCTGTAGGTATCTATCTAAAACTCCAGCTCTATATTTGTTTTGGGCTATATATTGCTCTACTTCTCTATCGTGGAGCATGAGATCTGTAAGTCGTAAATTTAACCTTCTTACTTCTACGGGTAAACTTGTAAAGCCATCTGGTATTTCTCCAGGATAAGCCTCTGAGAGCCATTTTATAACTCTCAGCTTTTTAAAACACTCTTCGATAAAATTACGAATACCGATTACAGTACACTTGATATTTCCTATAATATCCTGGTCTGGATCTATCAGATTCTCACTATTTCCACTATAAAAAAAGCGTATTAAACTATCATAGCGTACTGACAAACGAAATTCCCCTTCTGATCTGATTATGGCTTTTCTTAATTCCAATATGGCATTATCCCACTCTTTTGCTACTTCTTTCATTTGTAGGAGCGTTTTTTCTCCCCATTCTTCTATATCAAATGGAGGATATTTATCTTTCATTTCTGGAGAGTACTGAATAGCATTAAGGCTTACTTTGTCTTGATCTGTTATCAGTATAAGATCTCCCTTGATAATATCCAGAGCTATCTTTGTAGGGCATCCAATTAGGCTTTTCTGGATGGTATCTACAGCCTTTTTAGGGTTCAAGTTGTAAATTAGATGTTCTCTGGCTATATTGGTGAGGAGCTTGCCAGCTCCATCACCCAAAGTAAAATGTACTTTATGTGTTATCGTTCCCATCATTGTACCTTCTCATTTCGGTGTTATTATCATAGTTATAAATTGAAAACTCGTTTATATAATTCAAAGTGTCTTTCCTCAAAAGGAATATCCTCAGTATGCTTAACAGCTATTTGCAGCCATTCCTGATAGCATTTAGGACAATACCAGCGATTGAGAACCGCTATGTAGTAGCCATTTGTATCTGAATCTCCACAATAATCACAGATACCTACAGAACCGTATTCTGCTAATTTTTCTATGATCTCGATTCTGGGAACCTCAATAACTTTAAAACCTTTCGGATTTTCTGCTATTTGTGCCATCCTAATTCCGATAAATATTATTGAAAATCTCCTATTAAATCAATGCACTCGTTTACTTTATGTTGTAAACACTGTGAACGTAATTTTAACGTCTTTTTATAAGCGTTGATAATGTAAGGTCTAATCTCCTCAAAATCCTCTCCGTTCATTATAGAATCAGAAATAACCTTACCAGATAGATCTGTTATTGTCATTATTATACCACTGGCATAATATTTGTCTTTTGATTGTTGCAAATTTTTAATTGCATTGATTTTACTATCGGTACTCTCAACGGCTTGTATCCGTTTCTCTTTTAGTAAATCTGCTATTGTTACTTTTTTCTTTTTCATATCTTAATCAGTAGATTTTATTAGTTTATCTAAAACATAATCACAACCATAGCTTTTGGGCTAAATCAAAGTTCTTTTGTGCTTCATTTACGGCTTTCTTGGCATAAGTGAGAGTATAAGCGTGTTCACGTGGATATTTGCCAGACTTAACACCCTCATGGTATTCTTTGGCTACTTCTAACTTATGTTCGTAGAAGTCCACACTATCAGGCATAGATAAATTAATTGTGTTTGCACGTTTATCCCAATACTCAGCTTTGCTTTCGTGTTCAGTAGCCTTATCGCTGAATGCAACTGCTTTGCCTGTATTGTTCCAAGCGTCCTCTATTGCTTTCCTGTGCCGTTTTTCGCTGTGATGCCCAACCTTTATAGGTTCACCAAGTGAAAGGAAATCTTTATCCTTATTAGATTTGTCAAAGTATTCTTTGCTTTTACGTTCTGCCGATTCAGCCCATGCCCTTCTGCGTTCAGCTTTTTGTTTTGCCCATTCTTGAACATTAAAGCCATCAGCACGAACAATAGAGTAATAATAGAATCCATCACGCTCAAACATCAAGTTAAACACTATGCTTTCATTCTTTTTACCGTATTTAGTCGTTACGTTAATTACCTCTCCTTTTTCATGTTTCGCATCACATTTAGCGAGAAATACATTCGGACAAAATTTGTAATATGTATTCATATATCATATCTGGAATTGCGTAAGGCTTTTGCCCCACTGATTATTATTTATTGATAACTGTTATAAACTGACATTTAGCCCAAAGCGAAATATCATTGCTGTTTATATATTCTTTGTTTTTTGCTTCAATAGCTTTAGCTTGTTTTTCGCTAATCTCCTTGCCTTGTAAATAATATCTCTTCATACGGTGTTACATTGTGGTAGCCCGAAGGCTACCTGATTATTATACTTGTTCTTTCAACCACTGTTGATAAACTCTATCACAAATGGCTTCATCGCTTTCAAATAAGCCGCTATAGGTATATATCACGTGCTCTAAATCATTGGACTTTATTGTTACTTCGTATTCATCCAATGCGCAAGGATTGACGGCTATTCTCTTACAATTAACTGTAACATTGTTGTACTTTCTCATAATCGTATGTTATACAAGTCTTTCTCTCTACTGATTATTACTTTCTTAAAATTTCGTCTAACAGTTTTTTATCAGCATCCCAAAGGTTGTACCCTTTGGCTATTTTTCTTCTGAGATACTCCCTTTCTCCAATCATGGAAATTACCTTTTCTCTCAAATCTGACGCACTCCACTTTTCGGCTTGATCTATCAGGAAGTTTGCAAGGCACTTTCTTTCTTCGTAAAGTTTGCGTACTAATACCGTCTTTTGCTCTATCTCTTTTAAAGCTGTTGGATTTTCCATCCACAACTTGCAAAAAGCGTCTTTGTCAAGTTCTGTATTCATGTAGCACTCTTCTACTTCTTTGTAACCATCTGCTGATAGTTTTAAGCCTGTTCTTTCTTCAAATTCTTTCTGTGTCATATCTTAATATCTTTAGTTTTATATTCTTTTCGTGTAACTGTTTTAATTACGTTGCAAATATATGTGATATTGGTAATATTACCAAGTGAATTAGGTAATATTTTTGCAAGAAAGATAATAAATTACCTAAAGTAGTCATTTTTAGGAGTATTTTTAGGTGATTTTTACGTGTAGTCATTCTCTTTATAGTTTGTTTGATCCATATTTTAGGTAATATTTTACTGCAAAACAATGAAAATATTACCGAGTGGACATTTTTTTTCGTGATATTACCAATCATTCTTTTATTTGATATACTTAATACAACAAATAAAATCATGCTAATTCATTGATATTAAGAATTTTTGCCCTAAAAAATAACGGCGTATATATACACCGTTTATCAAAAATATTACCTACTTTTGCCACATAACATTAAAACTTAAGTGAAATGAACAAAACACTCTTGGCTAAAGTGAAAGACTTGTGTAAAGACACAGGGCTATCAGAGAAGTATCTTATTGCGATAACCGAAAAAATGGGTGGCAGCATTGAAGATGATTCGACTGATGAAACAGCAATCGGAAATGTAGCAAACCAGATCGCAGCAATCGCCCAGGAAACACAGGGTGAAGCAACCAGGTGGGCTTCTAAAAAAAAGGAAAAGGATAATCCTGATGATTCTAAAAAGAATGAGGATCAGAAAAAAAAGGAGGATTCTAAGAATGATCCGAATGCTAAAAAAATTGCGGAGATGGAAAAGGAGGTGGAAAACATGAAAAAAGAACAGGCTGCTAAGGATCGTGATAATGCGGTTACACAAGCCCTGGATAAGCATGGTATTCCAGCATGGCGTAGAAAAGGTTTGGTTATTCCTGAAAATGAAGATCCAGATACGTATTGCGCTGCTTTAAAACAGGATCTCATCACTGAAAACCTACTTCCAGAAGATCCAGAGAGTGTAAAAACGGCAACGGATAAGAATGTAGATGAGGCTTCGGATTCGCTGCTGGAATCAATTATCGTTAAATAAACCTGTAGTAAAATGAAAAGAAAGAAGTATTCATTTGTCGGTGAGAAACCGATTTTCACAGGCAGTCCGCAGATCGTACAAGGAGGATTCAATCTGGAGAGGGAAAAGCAACGTTTTTCAGTCGGTGATATTATTCCACCTGGAACACCAGCTATCTTCAATGAATTAACCAGGAAAGTACAGATTGTTAAGACTGCAAAAGTGAAGGCTGTAGATACAGAGGACGCAAAAGTTATCACTCTGGTATCAAATGCTTATTGCCAGCCATGTTTCGCTGTTGGTGATAAATTGTTGAAAGCTGATGCTGTTACTGGTACTTATGCGGATGCTCCTTCAATCGTATCTATTGAAAAGCCAGGTGTAGCTGATGCTGATTATGTTATTACGCTCTCAACAGAGATTACAGGATTGGCTGTAGATCAAATTCTGGTGGAGGTTGTATCTGTAGAAGATAAAGCTTCCATTATTGGAGAGCCTAATAGCTTGACCGTTGAGGAGGTTACTGTTAGAGAGTTTGAAACTCCGATTGATGTAACTGAGGACACGATGCAATATGCTGTAATGGAAAGACGGATTTTGCCAATTCCTGACAGTATGAAGGATAGCACAAAACGCCATTTGAAAGCTAACTCTCATATTCGACTTTCACAAACTTACTAAAAACAAGGTATTAGATGAAATCAATTTATTCAACATTTACGGGTTTGTTCAAAGATGGCAAACCTATAGACTTCCTGGCAACCTGGAAAAAAGCACTGGATAAGGCTTCTGAGCGTGAAGTGGCTTTATTCCAGAAAACTTATTCTGATGAGTGGTTTGATTGGGAGGCTCCGCAGCTTTCGTTACGAGCTGAGGGAATTATGGGTAAGTACCATTTACGTGTAATGGCTACTTTGATTGGTGATGAATCACCTACTCCGTTAAGACGTTCTGACGGATTCGATATTTGGAATGAGGAGATCCCACGTGTAGGACACAAGTTCTTTATGAAGGCTTCCACGTACCGTAAACTATTGGAAGTTTATAAATCTCCGTTCCTGAAAGATGGGCAGAAAGTTAAGCAGATTGAAAAGACTTTACGTAACGATCTTGAAAATGCTTACCTGGGTTGTAAAGATACGGCTGACTTTATGATTTTGAACGCCATTTCCAACTTTGGTGTTTGTCGTTTCAAACCAGAAATTAACAACCCTGGAGGTCGTGAATTTGAGATAGATTATCTCATGGAAGAGGCTAATAAGCTTGTATCTACTCTTTTGTGGAATGAAGCTAATTCCAAAGCTGGTAAGCTGGATATAATTCTCACGCTTACAATGATTGTTACCCTGTTTAAAAACATGGGTGTTTATTTTGAAGAGATGCTGATGGCTCCAGAGCTGCTTGCCTTTATCCGTAGAGATATTAACATTCGTGAATCTGCATACGGAAAAGATAAGTCTGCTAAGGTTGTAAGTGTAGCTGATTTAAATACCCTATTTGCCGACAATGGTTTACCGAAGGTGCGTGAGATCACTCGCTTGGTAGCCGTTGAGAAAGATGGTGATCGCCAGGCTTTAGATCCCTGGAATCATAATGTAATTGTATTTAAGCCTGCTGGTAAATTGGGCTTTATCCAACCTGCTATTGAAGATAACGAACTCTTTGAGGAGGACAATGTGGATTATATGGATGCTGGTAATGGCATTCGTATTGCAAAGTGGCGTACTGGTGAATCTACAGGACAAAAGGCTGGAGAGTACACACAAGGATCTGCTCGTTTAATCCCTGTTATCAATGAGATTAACGCTTTGGTTTGCTTCCAGGTTAGAGGCTTTGAGGAGCTTAAGACTATTGAGGAAGGTGTTACTTTCTTCAAAAAGGAAACCTACAATTCAAAGAAGGCTTCTGAGGCTACTACAGCTGTAAATGTCGGTTAATTAAAAGCTATTGAATCATGTTTGAATTAAAAGTTTTGAAACCTCTCACGGATAAATACAATCCTGAGAAGAAATACAAAGAAGGTGAAACCCTTCTTACTGATGAGATCAGTAGAGTAAATGATCTGGTTGCTCGTGGGCTTTGCAGTATTATATCTGTAAAACCTGTTTCCGAGAAAAAACAACCAGGTACAGAAGGATCCACAAAGATCCAGTGTTTTGAAAAGGAGTTTGAATTGGAAGAGGTAAAAGCTGCTTTGAATACTATCGGTGTAAATGTAGCTAAGAATGCTGGTTTACCTGGTGTAACTAAGAAGTTGGATGAGCTGACAGAAGAGCAAAATAAAGCTCTTTCCGAAACTCTTTGTAAAGATCCTAAATAGTTGGGCTATGACAAACTTAGATGCTATTCGTGCATTATGCACCAAAATCTGTACGGGCTTCTACCCTGATAAAAACGTGTTGGAATTTACCCTTATTGATAATGGCATAGAGGCTACAGAACCTTATAAGCCTAAAAATGTAAAGCTTGTAAGGCTGGCTATTGGCATTGTTAAGGGTATGGCTGAGAATAGCCATTCGGAGAGTGGAATATCTGATTCATGGGATAGGGAGGCTATAGAAAAGAATATTGCATTTCTCTGTAAGGAGTATGGTATGGATAGCTCTGAGTTTGTGGATGAACCTTCTATTACGGACGGATCTAACCTGTGGTAAGTTATGCAATACAACGGAACAATACAGTATAAGATATTATCTGGTGGTGGACTGGACGAAAACAGCGAGCCTATAGAATCAGGTAGTTCCTGGAGTGATCCTATTTGCTGTTTGTATAAAGCTGTAAAGCATACTCATGGTATTTATCAGCAGGGTAAGTTTACCGATTCAAGCTATGAAATTCTGATCGAGAGCCAGGAATTTGAAGCCGATACGGTAAAACTTACCAGTGATAGAAATAAGATGCTGGGAGAGTTTGAGGTACAGAATATTGAATTTGCGGAACGTTCTGGTAGAGTTAAAATTACTGTTTAATGGGATTCACTAAAAAAACACCTGATAACACATTTAGTAATTTCCTGAATGAAACTAAACAGGTTATTTTTAATAGGGCTTTAAAGGCTTTTGTATATGTCGGTGAAGCGTGTCTGAGAGAAGCCCGTTTGAATGGTAATTATACAGACCAGACAGGAAACCTTAGAAACTCTATCGGATATGCAGTTCTTTTCAACGGTGAAGTTATCCAGGAAAGCACATACGCCAATACCGAAGGAGGGCATAAAGGTAAAAAGCATTTGGATGCACTGAAAAAGAAGTATCAGACAGGTATAGTTTTAATCGTATCTACTGGTATGAATTACGCAGCCTATGTAGAAGCCAGAAATTACAATGTTATAACCTCTGCTGAATTACTTGCAAACAAACTCGTTCCCCAGATTATGAAACAATTAGGCTTTAAGTTGCAATGAATAAAACAGGTGAAGAAGTAGAGCTGGACGTTTTCAATATCGTTAAAGAAAGTCCATTAGCAAAGGAAATAAGAGGGATGGTTTACAGAGAAGGTACACGCCCGCTTGATTCAAAGAGTGAGGATATTGTAGTATCATTCCTTACTGGGCTTGATGGGCAATTTCAAACGGGATCTGTGAACGTGAATATTTATGTTCCGAACGTGGATAATGGTAGTAAAGTTCTGGTAAAGGATGCTGCCAGATGCAGATACTTGGGGCGTAAAGCCGATGAGGTTGTAAGATCTCTAAAGCCTTCCGACTATTATTTCTCTCTGGGTGCAATGATTCAAAGCTATAAAGCCGAAAAACTGGAACAGTATTTTGTGAATGTGAAAATCAACTTCAAATTAAAAACATTTTAGTTATGTCAAATCAAAAAATTACATGGGGTAAACCTTTGGTTGAATTTGGTAAAACTGGTGCAAATGATGAAGCACCAGCCCAATTCACTGCAATGCCTACAGCAGAAGAGAACACCGTTCTTTTGACAACTGTAAAAGGAAGTGCCCAGGAACTTTATGGAGAAGGGCATGAGCTTGTTGCTCGTAAAATGCAAAAATCATACAAGCAACTTGCCATGAGTATTTTTGTTCCGTCTGGCACTGCTGATCCCATTCCTGAGGAGGATGGCGTTATTGCCGATGAGTATTGCGTTAGGCTTACTCCAGAAGATCCAACTCTGGAAGGCTTCATTATGCGTAAATGTGCTGTAGAAGTTGAAGAGGAATGGTCGTCTGCCAAAGGTAAACAGTTGAAATACATCTTTACCTCTTTGAAACCGAAAACAGGCAAAATGCTTGAAAAGTACAATAAAACAACTCCAGCCAATGTTGGCTAATAAAAGTTGGTAAGCATGAATAATATAGAAACAAAAGTAGCAGATACGATTTTGCAAAAGCCTTATCGTGTGCAAGTTGGAGAGGAAACATATACAGTTGCTCCCCCTTCTATCGCTACTATTATTCTTGCTTCTGAGTTGATTGCTCAGCTCCCAGGATTGAAGTTAGACACTAAACAGGTAATGTTTGAATCCTTGTTTGTCGCTAAGGATTGTAAGGTACTTGGCGATATTGTAGCTACTCTGATTCTGGGGGCTGATAACTTAACCTCAGAGGAGGAAATTATAGAAAAACATTGTTTCGGGCTGATCCGAAGAAAGAAAAAGGTACAGGTTGATAATAAGGTTATTCTTGCTGAGAAGATTTTGAAAAAGATCCCACCCAGTAGGGTAAATTCTATCACGCTTTCGATACTTAACCGTATGGAGATTGGCGATTTTTTCGGGCTTACCGCTTCCCTGATAGAAGTAAATCTAATCAGACCGACAAAACCAAAGGAGGAAGCGGAAATGATAGTATCTGGTCAGTAATAGCAGGAATAGCTAAATGCTACAACCTTCCATTTGACTACATTCTTTATAAGATGAGTTTTGCTAATGTTCAGCTTTATAATGCTGTAATACCAACATTCTCACCTAAAAAAGAAACAGTAACAAAAGTAAATGAAGATAGTACCATAAATGGCGATGATCCAGCCAACCAGGAAGCAATAAGAAAAGCATTGTTTGAAGACAACGAAGATGAATAATAACGAAGGTACAACATGGTGGGCTTTAGGACTTGATAACTCTAAGTTTGAAAGCGATGTAAACAAATCCAATTCCCTGTTTCAAAGTATTGGAGCTACAGCCGAAAAGGAAGGTAGTAGGATAGATAGTATATTTCGCAAACTAACTATAGCTGCTGCTGGATTCTTTACGGCTCAACAAGCTTTGGAATACGCTAATAAGATCGCTACGGTTAGAGGTGAGTACCAGCAGTTAGAGGTTGCTTTCAATACGATGTTAGGAAGCAAGGCGAAAGCTGATGCCCTTATGGATAAGGTGATAGATACGGCTGCAAAAACTCCGTTTGACTTGCAAGGTGTTGCTTCTGGAGCGAAACAGTTGCTTGCTTATGGTGTTGCGTCCGAAGATGTTACAAATCGTCTTGTACAACTTGGTAATATTGCTGCTGGTTTGTCTATTCCTTTGAACGACATTGTGTATTTGTACGGTACTACAATGGTTCAAGGTCGTTTATTTACTCAGGATGTACGTCAATTCATGGGAAGAGGTATTCCATTGGTTAAGGAACTCTCTAAAGAGCTTGGAAAAACTGAGGAGGAAATTAACGCTATGGTTACTGCTGGAAAGATCGGATTTCCAGAGGTTCAGAAAGTCTTGGATAATCTTACTGGTTCGGGGGGGATGTTTTACAACCTCATGGAAGAGCAAAGTAAAACGATCTCTGGTAAGATCTCCAACCTGGAGGATGGCATTTCTGTAATGTTCAATAACATAGGTAAGTCAAGTGAAGGAATTATAAACTCGGTTCTTGATTCTGCTGCTACTGTAGTGGAAAACTACGAGGAAATAGGTGCTACTATCCAGGAATTGATAGTTACTTATGGTGCTTACAAAACTGCTGTAATGACAGTGGCAGCGACAAAACAAGCCGTTACCACCATTAAGGCTACAGGAGAAGCGGAAGAGTTGGCTAAGCTCCTTACCGTAGAACAACAAGCTGCTATATCCAAACAAAACCTAACCAAAGGTACATTGGAGTATGCTGCTGCTGTAAAAGCTGAGATAACTGCTGAAATGGAACGGCAGACTACAATAGCAACAGGACTTAATGCAGAGGTTTCTTCTGCTCATGAAGCTCTTAATGTACGTAAGAAACAACAATTAGCTGCTGCTCAGTTAGTGGAAACCAAAAAGCAAGAACTGGCTTCTTTGATAGAAAGTACCAAATCAGAGAAAGTAGCTTCTAAGGAAAAGGAAATAGCCCTGCTCTCGGAAAAACAAAGCCGTGCTGCTCTCCATGTTCAAAAACTACAGGAGCAGAAAGATTCTACTATATCTGAAGCTCGTGCTTTGAAAGAAGCTGGAGCCAGTGCAGAAATTGTAGTTGCTAAAAATCGTGAGATTGCTGCAATAAACACGAAATTAGTTGCTGCCAAACAAGAAGAGATTCAATGTAGCCAAATGATTGTAGCCAAACGTGCAGAAATTAAGGCTATAGATTCCAGTATTGCTTCTAAACAAATAGAAGCTGCCCAAAATAGACTTAACACGGCTTTACAAGAAGCAAATACGGCTGAGGTTAATAAAAACTCTGCTGCTCGTGTTCTTAGCTCTAAAAGGGCTGCTCTTGATTCCGCTGTAAGAAAGGCTAATACCCTTGAAACAGGGCTTAATACAGCAGCCCAAGCAGCGAATGTAACAACTACCAACCTTTTATCTACTGCAAAACTCCGTTTAACTGCTGTTGCGGCAAAGTTGAACGCTGTAGTTATGGCGAATCCCTATACTTTGGCGGCAGCAGCTATAGCAGCTCTTGGTTATGGTATATATAAACTTATCACTTATCAAACTGATGCTGAAAAAGCACAGGAAAAACTGAATACAGCCATATCTGAAAGTGATAAGGCTATTGGTGCTGAGAGATTGCAAATAGATGCCATGTTTGCCCGTTTGAAAGCAGCTAAAGAGGGTACAGATGAGTATCGTGCCGCTAAAGAGGCTATAATAAGCAAATACAGTGAATACCTGAAAGGGTTAGGTGATGAGAAAAACGCTTTGGATGATTTGGCTAAAGCGTATAAGGTCGTTACCCAGGAAGCGGAGAAGGCGGCTCGTGCAAGGGCTATGGAGAAGGCTATCAATGAGGCTTCTAATGATTACATGGAGAAGGAGATCAAGGGTAAGGATAATGTAGAGGATCTTCTTAAAGATAAATTTAAAGGTAAAAAGGATAAAGACGGTGTAGATCTCGCTGAAACTTACTACTGGAAAATCAAACCTGTTCTGGAGGGAAAAGGTGAGATTACCCAGGAGATTCAGGATATTATCAAACAATTCGATGAAACAAAGTATCTTCCTGGTGATCCCATGACTGGTATAGGAGCCATGACCTATACAGCGAACGATTTACAGGAAGAGATAAACAAAGTGTTTAAGGCTCGTGGTATCTATAACAAGGTGATAGAGGAAGCTCAGAAGCGTTTTGGAGAGAATCTACCTGGTAAAAATGATGGTAAAACTGAAACGGAGGCTTTTGATATACAGAAGGCTTCTCTTTCAGAATTGGATGCTGAGCTGGTAAAGGCTAAAGCTACATTGGATGCCTACAATACAGCAGTAGAGAAGAATAACGGTTTATCCAAAGATGGCAAAACAGTTACCAAAGATAATGTAGATAGCCAGAATGTCTATATTTCCAATCTCCAAAAGAGAATAATAGAGGAGGAGAAAGATCTAAAAATCATTCGAGAAGTAGAGGAGCGTGTAGCCAAACTTAAAAAAGACCAGAAAGAAACAGTAAAAGATAGCTCGGAGTACAATAATTACCAGAGCCGTATAGATTCACTTAGTAAATTGATTCCTTCTACAAAATCAGCTAAAGAGAAAAAGGATTACTCGGATGAAATAAAGAAGGATGCCCAAGAAAAGATACGCATAGAGAAAGATATGGCGTTTGCCATTCGCCAGGCTAAAATCAACCTGGATAAAGATGGATTTTCTAAAACAATAGATCAAAACCAGCTCAATTATGAGCAGGAGATTGAACAGCTTAGAAGGCAGCAAGAAGATAAGTTAAACAAGATCCAGGAATGGGAAAAAACAGTGTGGGAATCAAAAGGTAAGAAAGGCAAATTCACGCCTACCACCACTGAGTTATCTGCTGAGGATAAAAAGCAATTTAAAGAGCTGGAGGATCTTGCTGGTAAGAAATTAGCATTCAACAATCAGAATGCAATGGAAGAAATGCTTAAGCAGTATCAAACCTATACTGATAAGCGTAAAGTTATTGAGGAGAAATACCAGAAGGATATTGATGCTATGAAGACTGCAAACGAGAAAGCCAAAAAGGAGGGCAAAAATCCCGTTTTCTCGGAAGAGAATATAAACCAGGCAGAGAAGGATAAAAAAGATTCGCTTGATGCTTTGGATCAAGAAATAGCCTCTCGTGAAGCATCGTTTACGGTTTGGATAGATAGAATCTCCAGTTTGGGGCTAAAGCAGCTAAAATCATCCTTAGAAATAGCCAGAAACACGCTTGATAAGGATGGAAGTAAACTTAATGAAAAGGAGAAGGCTGTTCTCAATGCTAAAATTAAGACTTTAGAGAAAAAGATAGAAATTGCTGAGGCTAAAGATGCCAGTACCTCTTCTGCTGAAAAATCAAAAAAGAAGTGGGGTGATACTCTAAAGGTGATGAATGAGGTACAAGATACAGTAGATCATATTGTTTCCAGTTTTGACGGTTTGGATGATATTACTAAAACAGTATTATCGTCTGCTGCTAATATTGCTGGTGGTATTATTGCCATGATCTCAGGTATTCAAGCGTTATCTGTAGCTGGAGCAGAAGCTATCAAAGGTGTGGAACGTGCTTCTGTTATTCTTGCTGTTGTGGGAGCTGCCATTTCTGTAATAACAACCTTGTTCGGTTTGACTTCTAAAGCAGAGAAAGAACACCAAGAAGCCTTGAAAGAAGTTGCTCAGAACAAACTGGAAATGCAACGTAGGTATAATCTATTGCTGATGGAGCAAAATCTTCTTATGAAAGAAGCAACTTCAATTTTCGGTGAGGATCAGATCGCTAAAGCTGCCAGATCTGTAGAGGTATATCGCCAAGCTATAGAGGATTATAAAGAAACTTTAAAGGGTGATGCTCCAACGCTAAAACTAAATCCTTTTAATTTGAAAGGGAGCCTGAATGACTATAAAAAGCAAAAAGAGGCTTATGATAAAGGTGTAGGAGCATTAAATAATGTTACGGTGAAAACGGGTAGCTATACTACTGGAGCGTGGTTCTGGAAAAAGCAACATGATATATACACCTCTGTTCTGGATGTTTACCCTGATCTTATAGATGGCGAAAATAAACTGAATAAAGAGAGGGCGCAAGCGATCATAGACACTCAAACGATGAGTGATGAGAATAAGGCTCTACTGCAAAGCCTTATTGATCTGCAAGAACAAGCTGAGGAAGCCCAGGAAGCCCTTAGAAATTATCTACAGGACACATTTGGATCCCTGGGGGATAGTGTTATGGATTCTCTGGTAAATGCAATTGAAAATGATGGGGTAGATGCCTGGGAGAAATTCGGAGAAGCAGGATCCTCTGTTTTAGAAGATCTCGGAAAGCAAATAGCCTATTCTCTGTTCTTTTCTGATAAGTTTAAAAAACTACAGGCTGATCTGGAAAAGATTTATGGCTCTGGCAAAACAGAGGAAGAGATTGCTAAGGATGCCAGGGATTTAGTAGCTTCTTTCTATCAAGGTATCGGAACTGATATGAATAACGCTCAACAATGGATGGAGCAGTGGAAGGAAGAGGCTAACAAGCAAGGATTCAATTTGTGGGAAACGGCTAACCGTGAAGTTTCCGCTAAAGGTATTGAATCTGTAAACCAGGAAAGTGTGGATGAGTTAAATGGACGTGCAACGGCAATACAAGGGCATACCTATCTCATAAGCGAAAGCATGAAATTACTTATAGCCAACGCTGGTAAGATACTTGAACTTCTTACTGGTATCAGGGATAATACTTCTCATTTGGAAGATATAAAGCATAGCAATAAAGAAATGTTGTTAGCTATAGATAACATGAATAACAAAGGTTTAATTCTGAGAAAGGAATGAGAGAAGGAAGGTTATATATAGATAATAAGGATGCCTTTATTCATTATGGCGTTTTCATTCAAGAAACGGGATATAATGGTGTTTTGTCATATCCACCACTTAAAGCTCCAGAAGTTTCTAATGATTGGGCTGAGTATGATGGTATAGAGGTGGATTTATCGGATCCCAAACTCGACCTGAAAGAGTTTGAGATAAAGTTTGCCGCTATTGGGGATTATCGTACTGGAGATCTATTCGTTCTTCTCTCTGATGGTGCTTATCATACTTTTGAGTTTAGGGAGATTCAATTTACCTGTAGATTGAGGTTAGTATCTGAGGTTAGTAATTTATTGTATGTAGGAGCAAAAACATTCACGCTAAAATTTGCTGATGATTTTCCCATGAATGGTTATACCTATCAGGCTCCTTCTTCTAATACTGTTCCCATACAAGGTTATGAGATAAACGGAGTTGATTTCTCTGTATATGGTATTCGTGTATTGGAAGGTAGCGAAGCTCAGGTATTGAAGGCTCCAGTAGTGAAAAAAAATATGCTTCGTAATCTGATAACACAAAACGGTGCTATTTACGATGGTAAAAATGTAGTATATCAATCTAAAGAGGTTACTCTTAATTGCTGTTTGATAGCCAACGATCTCACTGAGTTCTGGCGAAATTACAGAGCTTTTCTACACGATCTTATAGAGGTGGTAGAAATTGATGAGGGGAACGGTGTAAAGGTACAAACTGCTGAGAAAACTCTATTTGTTGATAGTCAATACGAGGAATACCCCTGTTATTATAAAAATTCAAAAGTAAGCCTGTTCTCTCCTACTGGAAAGCTCTGGTGTGCCTTTACGCTCACTTTGGTATTTACAGTGTTCAGGATCGGAGAGGATGAGTATTTGCTTGCTTCTGAGGATGGAGAATTGATAGTTACGGAAGATGGTGAGTTTTATATAGATCTAAAAAGTTATGGCAATTAGGAAAAAGAAAATCAGTGAATTAACGCTTTCTGATAGCCTAACAGGGCTGTACACTATTGGCGTAAAGTTGATAAACGGGGTACAAACGAGCGTGAAAGTTAGCCTGGGTGTAATACAGACAGCCTATGAAAATATGCTGAAAGTAACTCAGGAAGCTATCACTGCAACAAGGAACGCTATTACTGCTACCAATAATGCAAATACAGCTACCCGTAATGCTGTTACTGCTACTGAAAATGCCAACACAGCTACGGCAAACGCAAATGAGGCTACTCGTGTTTCTGGAGTGGCAACCCAGAAAGCCAATGAAGCGACCAATAAAGCTAATACGGCTGCTGGTAAAGCTGATGAAGCACGTATAGGATTGGATAGGATCAAGCAGGAAACGATCACAGCTACCAGTAATGCCAATACTGCAACCAGTAACGCAAATAAAGCTACTGAGAATGCTAATAAGGCTACAACTAACGCCAACACTCAGGCTAACAGGGCTAAGGAACACGCAGACAATCCCCCAAAAATGGGAGAAAATGGTAACTGGTGGAAATGGAACGAAACAAAAAAAGCGTATGAGGACACAGGTATTTTGGCTAAGGGGGGTGTTCTTTATCCCACTTTCACTATTGATCCTGATACGATGGAACTTGTGATGCACTACCAGGATGATATAGCTGCTGATATGTTCGCTATTGATAATGAAGGATATTTAACTTTTAATCCAAAATAATATGGCAGAAGGAGATGTAAGATTAGGAAAGGTTGCTTTCGTGGATAAAGGAGCTTATTCAGCAACTACCACATATAATACATTTGACTTTGTGGTTACAGAAGATAGCTGTTATCTCTGTATTAAGAATGGGAATAGAGGACACGCTTTAACTGATACTTCCTGGTGGAAATGTATAGCTCGTGGAACAACAGCCACAGCAGCAGCTAAAAAGGCTGAGGATGCTGCTAAACTGGCTAATGAAAAAGCTACAGCAGCCGATAACGCAGCAGGTAGGGCAGTAGAGGCTACCAATAATGCTAACGCAAAAGCTAATGAAGCTCACGAAAAAGCGGAAGAAGCCAATGTTGCTAAAAACAATGCAAATGAAGCTACTGGTGATGCAAGGGTAGTTATTGCACGTTTGGAAGAACTGGAAGAATCGCTTATATCAAAATATAAGCTGATCCCTACTTCCATGAAGCTAAATTACCCGAAAAAAGTTACTTACAGGAATACCCAACCTTTCAAAGTTGAGGTAGAATTACTTCCTGTAGATACTGGTAGAAATGTATTGTTTCTCGGTGATGATAGAGCGGTATCTATCACTCCTGATGGAGTATTTATGATTAACGGTGTAGGTATGAGCAGAATCCATGTTGTTCCAACTGAAAATACAGCATTATACCAAACAATTCAGATCATTGTAGAAGAGCCAGGAATGAGGTTTATATCTGGTAGGGGTATTCGCTTCTCTGGATCTGGAGGTATCAGATTAACTTAGTAAAAAATGAATGTTGAACTATTAAAAACTTATTAATTATGGCACTTACAGCAGATGAAGAAGTAAAGGTAAGACAAATTATTACGGCTTACAACAATGGAAAAAGATTGAATGAACTTCCTGTAGCGGATGGCTCAAATCCGTTTGGTTTTATCACTGAGGTACTGGATAGTGATGGAGAATCAAAACAAGCAGGTTTGGCTGCTATGCTTCCTTATGCAGAAGAACAATGTAGTTATGGTGTCGAATTGGACGTTACTGTTTCCTCTTCGGTACTAACCAGAACGGGAAATGTTACACTGCATAAAACATTACCTATCCAGAGTAAGATGAGAGGCTGTTTGTTATCGGATGCTGGTGCTGTTATAGAATACCTCAATCCTACCAACTGGAGAGCGCACAAGCTGGATGGCTCTAATGGTATGGTTATGGTGGAAATTCCAGATCACTGGAGAAGATTTTATACTAATGGCAATAAAAGAGGTGTACGGATCAGCGAATACCCGTTACCAGGTTATCATTTCGTGAAAAAATGCTATATCTCAGCTTATGAAGCTACTGTACAAAGAAGTACTGGTAAACTGGCTTCTGTAGTAAATACTTCGGCTGATTACAGGGGAGGGAATAACCAAGCGGATTGGGATGCTCTACCTAAAACTCAATTAGGTAAGCCAGCTACATATATGAGCCGCACCGCTTTTCGTACTGCTGCTCGTAAACGTGGCACTACTACAGAATGGAACTGTATGGATTATAACGCTTACATTACCCTGGCATGGCTCTATTACATAGAGTACGGAAATCTTAACTGTCAGTTGGCTTTCAATGCACAGAAAGATAGTAACGGTTATGCTCAGGGTGGTTTGGGAAATGGTGTAACTACCTGGGATGGAACAAAGTGGAACAACTTTAGCGGTTATTATCCTATTATCCCTTGTGGTACGAGTGATGAATTGGGAAATGCTTCTGGTGAGGTTGCTTATACTTTAGAAAAAGCAGAAGGAGAAAATAGTAAGGTCTTTACTGTTCCCCGTTATCGTGGTATTGAAAATCCATTCGGGCACGTCTGGAAATGGACGGATGGTATGAATATGGAGGTTAAAACGGATGCCAATGGTGGTACAAGCAAAGTGTTTGTTGCTATTGATCCAGCCAACTATAACGATAGTAATTACAATGGTTATACACTTAGAGGGCTGGCAGCAAGACAAGAAGGCTATACCAAAGAAATGATTTTTGGAGAACATGGCGATTTGATTGCTTCTCTTGTTGGTGGAGGTTCTACTACCTATTGGTGTGATTACTACTATACCTATAAGAATGAGAATCGTATGCAGGGTGTCCTTTTCGGCGGTACTACGAGTAATGGCGTTCGTGCGGGCTTCGGTTTTGCGTGTACGAATAGCGCCCCCTCGTATGCGAGTGCGGATGTCGGCTCTCGGCTTTGTTTTATCCCTAAAGCGTGAAGCGGTCGGGCTTGACTGCAAAACATAAATAATTGGAATACAAATGAATAAAATAGGTTGGTTGCTGGTGGGTGTCCTTTTCAGCGGTAATACGAATAATGGCGTTCATGCAGGCTTCGGTTATGCGAATACGAATAACACCCCCTCGAATGCGAATGCGAATGTCAGCTCTCAGCTATGGTTTTCTCAAAATAACTCAATAAACGAAGCAACGACCTTGCCAATAGGCAGAAAATAACATAACTCAAAAAGGTGCTGGTAGGGAAACCGAAGGCTCTGAGTACGAAAAACAAAGAAAAATGAAGAGAATAAGTAATTTATACGAGCAGATTATTTCCTTAGAGAATCTACGTTTGGCTGATGAAAAAGCCAGACGTGGAAAGCTCCGCTCTTATGGAGTAAAGAGGCATGATAGGAATAGAGAAGCTAACATACAGGCTCTTCATGAATCTTTAAAAAACAAGTCTTTTGTAAATTCAAAGTATGAAGTATTCGTTATAAAAGATCCTAAAGAGAGATTGATTTACCGTTTACCATATTTTCCTGATCGAATTTTGCATCATGCTATAATGAATGTCATGGAACCTATTTGGGTATCTTTATTTACGGAAGATACTTATTCCTGTATAAAGAATCGTGGTATTCATAAAGCGGCAGCGAAAGTAAAGAAAGCACTGAAAGAAGATCCTGAGCATACTACTTACTGCTTAAAGATGGACGTGGTGAAGTTCTATCCCAGTATAGATCATGATATTCTTAAGATGATTCTTAGAAAGAAAATCAAGGATCAGGATCTACTTTGGCTACTGGATCTAATTATAGATAGTGCTGATGGCGTTCCTATTGGAAATTATCTTTCCCAATACTTCGCTAACCTTGTTCTGGCTTATTTCGATCACTGGATAAAGGAGGTGAAGAAGGTTAAGTATTATTTCAGGTATGCGGATGATATAGTGATTCTTGGGGATGATCCTAAGGCACTGCATAAACTCCGAGTTGAAATAGAAGAGTACCTGAATAGTAATTTAAAGCTATCTCTCAGAAAAACGGATCCTGTAACTGGAAAAAAGAAATGGAAATTTCAAGTGTTCAAGGTTGATGCTCATAGAGGGATTGATTTTGTCGGCTATATCTTTTTCCATACTCATACTCTTATACGAAAGGGAATAAAAAAGAATATGTGTCGGAAAGCTGCCAAACTCAATAAACGGAAAAATATTTCAGATCTGGAATATAAGCAAACTATCTGTAGCTGGTTTGGGTGGGCTAAGTACAGTAATTCAAAGCATTTATTAAAAACAATCATTAAAAAGCAAGTTTATGATACATTACGATTTTCAGCCTAAGAAATTACAGGCAAATGGCGACGGTTCCTATACATATCGCTGGAACATTCAGGAGGTTCAAGTGGAAAACCATTCAGAAAATCCAGGAATGGATTCTGGGGTAGTTGATAACGTGGTAAAATGGACGTGTGATGAAGTTGTGGTGTGGGGAACAATTACCAATGACAAGCTGAAAGAAGCTGTTATAAATCATTTGTGGGGAGCTGATAAAGAGGCAAAACTAATCAATGATTATAATGCTGTACAAGTCGGTATTTTGGGTGAAGAGTATGCAGCTCCTTATGTGGAGTATTTGAGCAAAAGAAAGGAAGTAAAGGAGCAAATAGATGCTGATTGTGTAGAACTTAAAATTTTATTGTGATATGAGAAAGTTTAGTGAACTTGGTGTTACAGTGCAGGATGAGCGTAGAATGTTTAACTGCCAGCAGGTTTCAATATCTGATGTTTTGAATTGTGAGATCATTGTGGAAGATTACATACCCGATATGAAAACTTCTCATGGAGAAGGTAGATACTTGGTAAAATTCAAGGATCAGGATGGTAAAGATGGTAAATTTTTCACAAACGCAGCTTCTTTAAAGAAAACTTTGGATCAGATACCCAAAGATGCTTTTCCTTTCAGCACCACAATTAAAGGTATGAAATGTGGAAATGGTAAGATTTATCAATTCACTTAGTAAACATGAAAATACACTTTAATAATAAGGAGATTGATATTCTGGTAGATACAACCAGCTACCGATATACGGCTTTGCAGAATGTAGGTACTCTTTATCTGTACTTTGCCAGTGAAGAGTTTATAGACATTCCTGTAGGTGCTTATTGTATCTACAAGAATATCACTTATTACCTTATGAATCCTAACGATTTCAAGAAGAAAAGTAGCCGTAGCTTTGAATACACACTTGTAATGTATGATGTAGGCGCAATACTGGGCAAATACAAGTGTCGGGATATTGTTTCTAAGCGTTTGAAATTCGATTACACTGCAAAGCCTCACGAGCATCTACAGTTAATTGTGGATAATCTCAATATGAGAGATAGCGGATGGAAAGTTGGCGAGTGTATAGAAGCTGAGGAAAAGACTATTAACTATAATCACACGTTTTGTAGTGAGGCTTTGCCTAATATTGCTAATATATTTAAAACGGAGTATGAGATAGATCCAGCTATTAAAACGGTACACTTGCGTAAAGTTGAATATAACAAAAATGAACCGTTACCTCTTGAATATGGAAAAGATAAAGGGTTTGTACCTGGTTTGGGGCGATCCAGCCAAAGCGGAAATAGACCTGTTACTATCTTGTACGTTCAAGGTGGAGAACAGAATATAGACTTTAGTAAGTATGGTTCTAAGGAGTTGCTTTTGCCTAAAAATCAAAGATTGGAGTATGAAGGACGTACTTATGTTTCAGATGCAGATGGCTTGTATATAAAACGGGCTGATACACCACTTAGGGATGTTCAAGAGGATAGTTTGGATTGTTCTCATATTTCACCTAAAAGAGTAGGCAGTGTTTCTAATGTTGTTGTTTCCGATAAAGAAAAGAATTTCTATGATTTTATAGATAGTTCTATTCCTGATGATCTGAATTTTGAGGATTATGTGATAGAAGGTAATACTATGACTGTTATATTTCAGTCTGGTATGCTTGCAGGTAAAGAGTTTGAAGTTAAATACATTCATAAAGAACGCAAATTCTTGATAACCCCCCAAGAAATAGACGGTCAAATTATGCCAAATGACATATACAAACCTAATTTGGGAGATAAATACGCTGTATTCGGAATACAGTTACCAGATGCGTACATTTGCAATAATTCAACAAAAGAAGGTGCAAGCTGGGATATGTTTAGGGAAGCTGCTAAATACCTCTATGAAAATGAAGATCCAAAGTTTACATTCAAGGGAGAACTGGATAGTATCTATTCTAAAAAGCGTTGGCTCTCTATCGGTGGAAAAATAAAATTAGGTGGTTATATACTCTTTAAGGATCCGCAATTCATACCAGAAGGAATAAAGATAAGGATCACCAGTATTAAAGAGTATATACACAGACCTTACAGCCCAATTATTGAATTGTCTAACACGACTACTGGCGCTACTATTTCAAGTGAGTTAAATAAGATAGAGAGTAATGAGATCAAGACTGATAACCAGTATAAAAGCTCTATCCAATTCACTAAAAGACGTTTTAGGGATGCAAAAGAAACGATTTCAATGCTGAATGATGCGCTTTTGCATTTCTCAGGTTCCATTAGTCCAATCTCAGTACAAACAATGAGTTTGCTTGTTGGTGATGAAAGTTTGCAGTTTCGTTTCGTGAACAACAAAACCAATCCGACACAAGTAGAATACCTTGTTACCTATGACAACGCAAAGAAAGTGCTTTCGGCTCCAGGAGGAATATTACAACACATGACTATTGGGATTGATACACTTTCTTCTGAGCATAAAGCCAGTGAGTATAAGTTTTGGGATATTGAGAAATATGTTTCTCCTACTTTGACTGAAACCGTAGGGTATTATCTTTATGTAAAAGCTAACAAAAATGGCACTACAGGCTCATACGTTTTAAGCAAAAACGCTATCAAGCTGGAAGGTGTAGAGGGTTATTATCATTTTCTTGTAGGCATTCTAAACAGCGAATTTGAAGAGGAGCGATCATTTGTTGAATTATTCGGATTCACAGAAATACTTCCTGGAAGAATAACAACAGATAGGATAGTTTCAAGCGATGGATTAAATTTCATGGACTTTGTGAATAATGCCTTTCGTGTGGGAAATTCAGATAGCTATTTAGATTGGAATACCAAAGGTGATAGAAAATTACGTTTGAAAGGATCCATTGTACAAAGTGAAAGCGGTGATGAAAGCCCTATTGGTTGTTTCAGAGGAGTATATAATAACCAATATACCTATTATTGGGGGGATGAGGTAACTTATACTACTGCAAATGGAACATCTACATACCGATATGTAAATACAGTTCCCAGTAAAGGTAATGCTCCTACCAATTCTTCTTATTGGATTATTGTAGCGGAAGGAGTGAAGGGAAACAATGGAAATTGGAACAAGCTTATTTATAGATACAGTGTAGATAAACCTAATGTGCCTATAGGCAACGATCCTATAGGATGGAGTGATACGCCAGATAAAGAAGTAATATCATTTGTACATGGTTCCACATTTTTGAACAAAGATGGGTATTATGTTTCTCCTGTTATCAATGATAGCCAGATAGTCAAAAACAGAATATCTTTTTCTACTCGTAAACCTAATCAGGTGGTAGCGGTTGAATTAGTGGTTTCTTCCGAACCTAATTATGATTTTGCACTATTAGGACTACTTGACAATGAGAATTTAACGATAAATTCTAATTATACAGCAAAGATAAGTGGTGTAGTATCTCAATTATATTATCTGGAAGTACCAGAGCCAGGATCTCATTTCTTTTATGTTGGTTATGCTAAAGATTCTTCCAATTCCCATAATGAAGATCATGGGAAATATCGTATTGTAGATATTGAAAATTGTTGGATCTGCACAGGTAATGTAGATGGTGTTACTGGAAATGTTGGTAGCTGGAGTGAACCACTTCCGTTTTCATTAGACACAAATGATACGGAAAGGATATATTTTTTGTCTGATGAGGATTCTACACCAGCCATACCCAAAAGCGACACTTATGTAGATGATTTTATTCCTCTTATTAGTTATGTGGATTACAATTCAGATAACTCTTATATTGTAGGTCGTATTGTTCGGTACAATAGCAGATATTACAAGTGTTTAATAGCCAATGACAGTAATAATGTTCACGTTCCAACCGATACCGAATACTGGAAACAAGTAAAAACCTGGACTGATAACCCTACTGGTGTTTCATACGAATATCCTTATGAATATGAAGCTATACGCCATAAACTAAATGGAAAATGGGGATCTTTTTCTACCCCTGTTTTATGGATGAGATATTCCACAAACGGAGATTATTATGAGTATCGCTTTGCAGTTAATGGCTCACGAACAACACCTCCTGATTTAACTAAAACAAGTAGGAATCCTTCGGGATGGAGTACCACCATGCCAACCGTAGGCTCTCTAAAATATTTATGGTTTACTGTAGCAAAAATCAATGGTGAAAACAATTCATTGATACAGAACTGGAGTACACCTGTTCGCCAAACTCCCTATGATGGAGTTGATGGCAAGATAGGTGCAACAATGGTTTATCGTGGAGTATATGATAGTTCAAAGGTTTATTATGGAACAGATAAACGTGTGGACGCTGTTAGATATGGTGAAAAGTATTATGTAGCTCGTACTGATGCAGGTACATTTTCTGATATTCCTCCTACATCTACAAATAAATGGAATGATTTTGGAGCGCAATTTGAAAGCGTCGCTACAGAGCTTCTTTTGGCTGAAAATGCTAATATAGCAGGTTTAGTTTTTCGTAATAGTAGATTGGAATCGCAAAATGGTAGTATGTATATTGACGGAGAAAATGGTATTGTCCGATTGAAAGGTACGATACAGCATTCAACATCGCAAACTGGTAATTTTTCAGATGTTGATATGTTTACTTTGCCAGCCAAAACCTCTATAACTAATATCACAATGGGAACAGAAGAAGATGATATAGGAAAAAGGTGCATACTTACAAATTCTTCCGCTTTAGGTAGTAATGGTATTTATCGTATGAAATCACAAAGATTTGGATGGATGAGTGATGGTATAACAAAAGTTAATGATTACTCTGAATACTTTACTATCATGCCACAAGAAACGATTGAAATGAGTTGTTTTGAGTTGCCTAAAAATAGTGTTCTTCTTGATAGTTATGCGGTTGAAAGAGGTGGTTATTGGAAAATGACAAATCGTTATCACAATAATATTCCTCAATTAGTTGCTATGGGTATTGTTACAAGTTCTCCATACGGAGCAAATATAAATGGGTACTCAACAGCAGGAACGGACTTCTCTGTTTCACGAAATGGAACAGGAAATGAACAAGGAACATACACAGTGAAACTACCAGCATTCTTTGACAAAGCAAATAGATTACTTATCTCTTTGACTGGAATAGGTACTTCACAGAATAGCAATACACCAATTAAAGCTACGCTTATAAGTCAAGATGGACGTACATTTGTTGTCAGAACATCGGATGATGCCTCAGATAACGCAGGTAGTTTTAATTTTGTTGTTTATTCTTTTGATGGCTATAACATATAAGCACAATTGGGGATATATTTTATAGATTTATGGCGTATATATACGCCATAAATAGTATATTTGCAGTGATTATAGTAATGTGTACCAAATACTTTATAGAAACTCATGGAAGATGTAACAACTATTGCAAAAGGAATTAGCGACTGGGGTATGATGGCTATAACGGCAGCTTTTTTTCTTATTTTATCTGCTGGTTTGATGATAGCTTGTTTTAAGTGGTTTAAATCAATCATAAATGGTATTATCAACAGTACGGCTAAAACTATGACTGATTTACTAAATGAAACTCGTGTTCAGAACGAAATGCTTGCTGATATATCAGAAGGATTACGCCCAGAAACTCAATTAAGGATCAAAAATACCTCTTCTACTTATTTTGATTTATCTGTGGAAAAGGTTTGCCGATTGATTAAAAAGATCAGGGAGGAAAACCATATTGTAGATAGAAAGGCTACAGTTGATAAGATCCATAATTTAGTAAGAAACTTGCATGAGGACAGAAATAGCCGCTTTGATTGCTATTCTTATAGAGGAAAGAAACTTTCAGATTATACTAATCCCGATTGGGTGGAATGGGTATCAAAAGTTATAGAGAATGAGATTTATAATGAAAATGGTGCAAATAACGGGAGAGCCTATACTAATGTACAAGCTGTATATGAAAATATAAAATTAGATTTCTATCACCGAATAAATAATTAGCTTATGAAAATTTTAATTGATAACGGGCATGGTGAAAATACACCAGGTAAACGATCTCCAGATGGAATATTGAGGGAGTATTTGTATGCACGTGAAGTAGCTGATGCTATTGTACGGGAACTTGTGAAAAGAGGTTATGATGCTGAGCGTATAGTGAGAGAAAATGTAGATGTTTCTCTTACAGAGAGAACACGTAGAGTAAATGAATATTGTGGTAAGCTTGGTGCTTCAAACGTGATTCTTATCTCCGTTCATTGTAACGCTGCTGGCGACGGATCCGAATGGATGAAAGCACGTGGATGGTCTGCATATACTTCCAAAGGGAGAACTAAGGCTGATAAATTGGCTGACTGTCTTTATTCCATTGCTGAAAGTGTTTTTGTTGGGCAACGGATCCGCAAAGATATGAGTGATGGAGATCCTGACTGGGAAGAGAATTTCTACATTCTTCAAAAAACTAAATGCCCTGCTGTTCTCACTGAAAACTTTTTTCAGGACAACAAAGAGGATGTTGATTTTCTACTTTCTCCAGAGGGTAAGAAACAAATAGTTAAAGTTCATGTAGATGGTATCATAAAATATATTACTGAGTTATGAAAAGAATATTGGTGTATGCAAATATAGTTTTGGTAATATCCGTTTTGATATTATCTTTCTTTTTGAATAATACAAGGGAAGAGAAAAAACGATTGACTAATAATCAAGAATCTCTTTTATCGGATATTGAGTATTATAAAACTGAATCTGGGAAAAATGCCGCTTCTGTTCAAAAGCTGGTGCTTACTAAGTCAGAATTGGAAAAGCATTGCCAGGATCTTACTCAGACCGTAAAAGATTTGGGGATAAAAGTAAAAAGGCTTCAATCTGCTACCACAACTGTTACTAAAACAGAGATAGAGATCCGGACAGTAGTACGTGATAGTATTGTGTATCGTGATCGCCCTGTTATTTTAAAAACTATCAACTGGAAAGATCCCTGGATAAAATTAAATGGTGTTTTGGATGGCGATGATTTTTATGCTAAGATCCAGAGCATAGATTCTCTTAGCCATGTAGCGCATAGAGTACCCAAAAAAATTCTTTTCTTTCGTTTTGGAACTAAAGCGGTAAGGTTAGAAGTGGTAAACAAGAATCCACATAACCAGATTGTATATACAGAATATATAGAAGTTAGAAAATAGGTATTAGTAGAACATTTTATTTAAAGAAACGTGCTTGCTGGGAAGTATGCACGTTTTTTATTATATTTGCAGTATCTGATCAAAATCAGTGTTGCATTAGTGAGATCCCTTATTACCTTACAGGTGATGGGGATCTCATTTTTTGGAAGAAATTCTACAAATATTCTACAGAAATAAGTAAAATCGTGCCTAATATATTGATATTCAAATGCAGATCTAAAGTTTCCTAAACTTTAGATAGGGGTTCGATTCCCCTCGGGGCTACAAAGAGCAG
>OJMK01000247.1_pt1 | contig 61691 bp, 40 predicted proteins | sample 1597201 | NCBI WGS metagenome assembly OJMK01 (sample SAMEA2452125, study PRJEB22498) | human gut metagenome | reverse complement strand
ATGCTTTATATCTGAAGTTTGCAGACTTTATCAGTCGTTCAATGCTTACATTGCGTCTGTAATCATACTCGCTTTCAAGAAGCCATTTCAGGAACTCATCGTTTGTCATACCATCAGAGGATGTTGTCCTGCAGTCATTTCTGTATGTTTCAAGCATACCGTAAAAACGTAATTTGGAGAGTAACTCCATTATTCTGTCCATATTTTTTCCGACAGTTCTGTTTGTTTTATTATTACTTGTCATTTTCATCACTGTTTTTAGAGTTAAAATAATCCTTACCTCTGAGATTTCTGTGTTTAGGGGTAAGTTCAGGAGCAAGCCCTTCCATTTGTATATGATACTTTTCATCTTCCCTGTTTACCAGAAGGCTTTCAAGTTCGTTGAACCCGAACATGCAGGATTCCATTGCTATCCGGCATGCAAGAACCACTCTGTCGTGTCCGAAACGTTCCGCAAGACATAATATACCATCAGCTGAACGTATAGCCTGAACAGGATATTTTTTGGCAACAGCCACCAACTTTATATACTCTTCCACTACCGTGTCTATTTCACGTGCCTTGCGGTATATATCATCCATTCTGATTCTGTATTCATGTAGTACTCCGGGAAGTTTATGAGAAGGTTTTTCCGAATAAGTGAAAGGTGTATCATCCCTGCGATGTGTCGTTATGTGTCTGAATTTATGATATATCTCCACTGTGTCCCCATCATACAGTAGTTCTACAGCATCGCCTATATACTCTTTAGGAACACTGTAATAGTGATTGTTAAGCGATACATAACTGTTTTTCATGACAGTTGCCGTTTTCCGGTTTTTTGATATAAATCTTGTTGCCGGCAATATATGTAGCCTGTCTTTCTCGACTTCGAGGAAGCGCTCCCTGCGGCTGTAACTGCGGTTGTACATCTTTCGGCTGTTCAACGCATCTGTATGTTTTACAATCTCTATGTTCAAGGCTTCAAGGTCATTGAACTTCAATCCCATCATCTTTGAATAGACCTCCCTATAGAGCAATCTTACAGCATTCTCAACCAAGGCCTTGTCTTTTGGTTTACGTACCCTTGCCGGAAAGACAACACAGCCGTAATGGTCTGCAAATGCAGCAAAGTCATCATTTATTACAGGCTCTATTCCACCGGGCTTTGTTACGGCAGATTTGAGGTTGTCGGGAACTATGGCATTGGGTACACCTCCAAAATAATGGAAAGCATTTTCACATGCCTGGATAAGATATTCTTTCTTCTGCGATGGTACAGCCTCGTAATAAGTAATCTGACTGCATGGAAGTATCGCAGCAAAGACTTCTACGGGAACCTTATCACCCGTATTCCTGTCTGAAATATAAAGTTTGTCACCGGCAAAATCCACATACATCTGATCACCGGCTATATGATCTATGCGTCCAACCGGTATTTTTACCTCCCTTTCACGTCTGAGATACAGGCAAAATGAACAATAACTGTAACCTTGGGGACGGTTTCTCAGATACTCCTCATACAAGGACCTTCTTGTTGTTCCACGGGATTTAAGTCGTTTAATGTACTCAGGTATATGTTCTTGAAGATACTTATACTCTGCAGATCCTGTTGATTCGTTGTCAGTCTCCGTACCGAAAAGTTCATGCAGATGATGCTCGTCCATTTTCAACAGGCGTTCCAGCTCTATACCCATATCCTCGTATATTCGGATATACCGTTTTACTGTATTACGTGAAATCAGAAGAGAAGAACTGATACTACGGATACTCATTCCTGACTGGTAGCACCGCAGTATGTGCTTGATTCTTATTTTCATTCTTTAAAATTTTTATTCGGTTAATAATACCGGGTTAAAATGCTTTTTAAAGTACAAAAACAAGACTGAAATGTGGTAATTCTATAGGGTCAATTTTTATTATAATCTAAGTGGGTCAGTTTCGGTTATAAAGGTGGGTCAGGTGATTTTTATAATAGTGGGTCAAGTGACTTTATATTTTCCAATTTCCACCATGACCGTTAATGATGACTAACTTATTGATCCCTTGTATGTGGAGAGACGAGACAATATCTGTCAGAATTGCTTTTTGAGTCTCATAACGGGCATGTATGCAGAAACTTAATTCCCGCTGACCCGGGTTTTGAGCACCCAAAGTAATCGGAGGCATAACCATACTGTTTACGCCGAAATGATCTTTTGCGATTTTTGCTGCATCGACAGCGATACTATGCGATAAAATACAGTCGGTTAAATACGGTAAATGCAAATTATGCGGTTCGGTAGCTCCCCATGGCAATATGACCAGATCATATTTTTTATTTAATACATCTCCAAATGAAGATACTAAAAGATCAGTTCCTTTATTTTTAATATTCATTTTTATTAGGGATAATTCGGTTTGTTGGTTTTGAATTTGTTTCTGTTTTTAGCAGAATTCTTGTTATATCCGGAGTACGAATGCCGGGTTTTAGTTCTCCGTTGATAAGTAAATAACCATAGCCGTCGAAAATGAGAGATGCTCCGGCTCTGGCAGTCTCAGATACTTTTGCAATTTCTTTCCATCTTTTTTGACGAGAGTTATATACCAGTAAACGATTATTGAAACGATACCATTCTATGGGATGTAACAGGTAGTTGGGAGCATTGTGTTTAAGGGCTTGTAAAAATATATCTTTGTTTACTCCTCCTGTACATAATATCAAGCTGTCGGATAAGGCAATGATGCTACCACCTCCTAAAGAAACTGTCTCTCCTTCGTTGTTTGTAGGATCGGGTAATGAAACCCATTTTTTTGTACTTGGAGAATAAGCATAACCGTCTGTCGATAAAGTTGCCTGTCGATTTCCGTCAGAAGTAGAGAAGCCTCCCCATAAACAAAATATTTGTTCTCCGTGTGGGCCGATTTGTGCTGCACTGACGGCTTGTATGCGTGGAGATCTCGGGAAGTCCTGTAATTTTTGCCAGCCTTTTGAAAGACTGTCTAAATCTAAACAATAAAGATCGTTACAAGGGATACCGTTTTTATTACCTCCGGCTACATACACTACGTTGCCGAGCAATGAACCTGTCATGTTGTCTAAAGTACAAGGTAAGGCCGGTAAAGTTTCCAATACAGCTTTTTTGTTTTTTAGTGTAATTCTATATACTGTATTCAGCCTTTTTTTTGCATTCATGCCTCCAATACAAAGAATACCGTCGGGTGTAGATATGGTAACACCATAGGCAACATCTTGAGGAAATTCTCCGATTTTTTCCCATGTGAAAAGCGAGTCTTCGGTAACTTCGGCGGCATATATACTTCGGTAATATTTTTTAGTTCCTCCGTCTGCCGCCGAAATATCGGGAAAATTGCATCCTCCTCCTATCATCAGTGTACTATGTCCGTTGAAAATACCGGCAAAACAGGCAGAAATGCCTTTTGTAAAATCTTTTTCTTTGTTAGGAAATCCTTTTATCCGGTAAACGTAATCGAGTCTGACCGGAAATTCCAAAATCTCTGCTTGAAAAGAGGATACTGGGATATTGCATTCTGAATCATATATGATTTTGTAATCGGTTTTGGGGGATTTAGGCTCTTTTTTTATTTCAGAGTATGTATATGACTCTTTTCCGGCAAAACTTGGCAGGAAGAATAAAGACATATAGAAAAAAAAGACGATTCTTTTTGTCATTTATTTATTATTTTAAACTATCGTTCAGAATAAATATTGTGCCTTGGCATAACTAACTGAGTAAACTCGTTGTTTTGCTCTTGGTGTGCAAATTGTTTTATAAATGAGTCCCCATGTTATTTTCAAATCATTTCTTTACAAAGCATATAGCTGCATATCATCATTCTCGGAATATGAAAAGGCCCTTTGAATAAGTTCCCTTTGGCGGGTTGGGCTACTGTTCCGTCACGATGCAAATAGCCATACCATTCCCCGAATTTTTTATCCGGAAAATGAGAATAAGTCCAATCGCTGATCTGTTTATGCATGACAAGATATTTTTCATCATGTGTAGCTCGATATGCATATAATGTAGCGATGATGGCTTCTGTTTGCGGCCACCAGAATTTCATATCTTGAGAATAGTCTTGAGGTGGAAAATTTTTGCAGTCACGAAAGTTGATAATGCCGCCGTATTCTTTATCCCAGCCCCATTCCCAAGACCAGTCGAGAATTTGTAGAGCCAATTGTACTAAGTCTTTATCCCAGTTCCTGTGTCGGGCTTCTTCCATAATAAACCATGAAGTCTCAATGCAATGTCCCGGATTAATGGTTCGACCGTTGCAAGTATCTATCAGTTCTCCCTTAGGACCGACCATTTCGAGTAAAGCTTTAAATTCGGGATGCATGAAATATTGACGTATAGAGGTCAGAGATTCATTTATTTGTCGGTCGAGTACAGGATCTTCAATTACTTCCCGTATTCGAGATGCCGTGTTGATGAGGATCATTGTGATCGAATGTCCACGAGATTGCAGTGTCGGTAAATATTTCGGTTCTAAAAAACCGGGTGTAGAGAGAAACTTGAGAATCCTCTTAAACATCTCTAATGCTTTTGTTGCATAGTTTTTATCTCCGGAAGCTATGGCATATTCCGACATTGCGATAGCGGCAAAACATTCAGAAAAAACATAACGTCTTTTTCGTAAAGGTATTCCCTCTTCTGTTACTTCGAAAAACAGATGTCCGTCAATATCGGTACAATGAGTCTCTATGAAATCGATGCAACTTTTGGACGCAGCCAGCCATTCTTGTTTTTTTTCTATGTGATTGTAGGCATAAGATGCGATAAAACCGAAACGCCCCTGAAACCATACCGATTTTGTGGAGTCCATTAATTTGCCGTCTCGGTCGAGACAGGTATATATTCCGCCATGTTTACGATCGAGACCGAATTTCATCCAAAAGGGCATTATGTTCTCTATGAGATCATTTCGATAAGCAGCAGCCCATGTATCTAAATATTTTGTTATATCCATCTTTGTCTAAAGTTTGTTGCAACGATCAAAAAAGTTGATAGCTTCAAGCTCGGCTTTCATTTGAATTTCTTCTTCTTCAGTCATATTTTGAAAAGGCGTTCGGTTTTTGCCTAAATCCAGACCGATAAGTTTCATAATGCGTTTTCCGCCTACGATATTGCCCCGATAGTGGCATATGACATTTATTACTTCTTGAGAGAAGTTCTGGCGTTCTCGTGCCAACTCGAGATCTCCTTTTTCCCAAGCATCAATGATTCCAACCAGTTCTCGACCGTTATAATTCGTTGTTCCGCCGATACCTCCACGTGCACCTCCCATAGCCAAGCAAGGCAATATCGTTTCGTCTTGTCCGTGTAGCATATCATATTTTCCTCCTTTGTAAAGCCGGCATTGATTATATTCATACATGCTTTCGAATGTATATTTGATACCGGCAAAATTAGGAATCCGCCCGTCAACAGCCTCCAATAATTTTACCATAGGTAGAAAAGCACCGTTAAAGGCCGGAATATGGTAATAGTAGAATGGCAAATTCGGAGCTCCTATTGCGATCTCTTCGATATATTTCACCAATTCTTCGATACGTCCGATTTTAGGGAAAGGAGGAGCCATCGCTCCAATACCCCATGCGCCTATTTTTTGTGCATGTTCAGCCAAAATTCGACTTGATTTTACACAGCAACTGCCTACATGAACTATGACCTTAAACCCGTCTGGAGCTGCGGCCATCCAATGTTCGGCCAGTTTCATTCGTTCATCTTCCGTCAACATATAGCCTTCTCCTGAAGAACCGTTGATGAATACACCCTGTAATCCGTTTTTTTTTGAGCATTTTTGCATATGCATCGATCGGTTCGTAGTTTACCTCTCCATTTTCATAGAATGGAGTAAACGGAGCATCTATAAGACCTTTAATTTTTTCCATAGTAGTTATGTTTTAATGTATGATTTATTCCATATTATCTGTCCTGGGACGAAGAAAATAAACTTGCAAGAGCAATGCCGCAAGAACGACGATACTGAGTAAGGCAAAACCTATGCCTAAATTTCCTCCGTCGGTCCATTTACCTAATTGTTCTGTTACGGCTGCACCGGCAAATACACCGGTCATGTTCATGATACCGTAGGCAGTTCCGCGATATTTTGCGGATATAAATTGACATAAAATAGGCATATTATTGGCATCGAAAATACCGAACCCTATTCCGAAAAGTAACCCTGCACCGACAACTGCCATAAAACTTTCTCCAAAGCCGAGTAACATTAAAGCCGGAATTGTCATTCCTAAACCGATAGCTCCTGTGTAAACCCTTCCGCGAATGTTTTTCTGTACCCAACGATCCGATAAAATGCCACCGACAATAACTCCTATAAATGAAGAGACGGCAATGGTAATCGTAGATATAGGACCAGCTTCAGACATGGGAATATTCAGTGTCTCGGAAAATAATGTGGGTAACCAGTTTTTTGTTGCCCATCCGGGAAGACTGGGTGCGGCAAAATAGAAAAGAATGATCCAAAAAGCCCATGTCGAGAAAAGGACAGATAATCCGCTGAACAAAGAGATTTTCTTTTCTGTATTATTAATGGGGATATTTGTCTTTTTAATATTATGAGCCGGATTTTCTCTTAATGCGAACATGAGAATCAGAGAGTAGGCAATACCTATGATTCCGAACCAATGAAAAGTGGAATGCCATGAAAATGTCGCTGCGATTGTAGCTCCGAAACCTCCGACTGCCTGTCCTACATATAATCCCGTCATGTGTATGCCTATGGCCAATGATCTGGATTTTCCTTGATGCCAGTCTGCAATCAGCGATAGTGCTGATGGAATATAAAGAGCCTCGCTTATTCCCATTAAAGCTCTTAACCAATATAGTTCCTGAAAACTGTCTGCATATCCCATTAAATAGGTGACTGTTGACCATACAAACAAGCTTCCGACTATCAGCCATTTTCTGTTCAGACGATCGGCGATCATCCCCGAAATGGGGCTCATAAAGCCGTAAATCCATAAAAACAGCCATTAAAGCACCGAAAGCTTCAGCTTTATTTAGCTCAGAAATGTCGATTTTCATTGCTTCTTGCATGGTGGAGAGCATTTGTCGGTCCATATAATTGAGTAGGGCAACGACCCATAGCAAACCGACTACCACCCAGGGATACCAATTGTTGTTTTTCATAAGTATTACTGTTTTTTCAAGTATTATAAATAATGAGACAAATATAAATGATTTTTCGTTAATACAAAAAGCTATTTTTTAATAAAAAGCAATAAGTAGCAGAACCTTTATGAATTATTGTATTGGCAGTAAACGAGTAAAATACCTAAAAAAATATACTTTGGGGTAAAATTATCTGTTTGGATATAGATTTTCAGAGTATTTCTGAAAATCTATATCTTGGATTTGAGTTTTTTGATTTATATCTTATTGTCTCCGATATAGGAATCTTTGAAACCTAAGAAATAAAGTACACCATCGAGACCTATTGTTGAGATAGACTGGGAAGCGTTTTCTTTTACTTTCGGTTTGGCATGATAAGCTATTCCCAAGCCAGCTATATTGAGCATGGGCAGGTCATTGGCACCGTCACCGACAGCGATAGTCTGAGCAATATCCACGTTTTCTACTTGTGCGATGAGACGTAATAGTTCAGCTTTACGTTTTCCGTCAACAATATCGCCGATGTGTTTTCCTGTTAACTTACCGTTCTCTATTTCCAATTCGTTTGCATACACATAATCTATTCCGTATTTCTTTTTCAGGTAATTTCCGAAATAGGTGAATCCTCCCGAAAGGATCGCAATTTTGAATCCTGCTGTTTTAAGAACCTGCATCATACGATCTACGCCTTCCGTTATAGGAAGATTTTGAGCAATATCTTCCATTACAGAAACATCGAGTCCCTTTAATAAAGCCACTCTTCGTTCAAAACTTTCGGAAAAATCGATTTCTCCACGCATGGCAGATTCGGTAATTGCTTTTACTTCATCACCGACTCCGGCACGTATTGCCAATTCGTCGATTACTTCTGTTTCGATGAGAGTAGAATCCATATCAAAACATATAAGACGGCGGCAACGGCGAAACATATCGTCTTGTTGAAAAGATATATCCATACCTAATTCCGAAGATAATTGCATAAAGTTCGATTGCATGGAGGATTTATCTTTCGGAGTTCCTCTGACCGAAAGTTCGATACATGATTTCGGCTTGCGGGCTGACTCGTCCAAAGGAATTCTTCCGGTAAGTCGTTGAATGGCATCGATGTTTAGTCCCTGTTCTGCGACGACACGAGTCACTTCTCCGATTTGTCGGGCAGTAATTTGTCGGCTTAGGATCGTGATGATATATCGATTTTTTCCTTGAAGGCTTACCCAACTGTTATATTCACTTTCACTGATCGGGGAGAATTTGATGTTTATTTCCAATTCATAAGCCTTGAATAACAGATCTTTCATTATTTCTCCTGAATTATCATCAGTCGTTTTAAAGAGAATACCCAAGGATAAGGTGTGGTGAATGTCTGCTTGTCCGATGTCGAGAATCGTAGCGTTATAACGTGCTAATATTCGTGTTAGAGCTGATGTTACTCCCGGTTTATCACCTCCGGAGATATTGATCAATATGATTTCGGTCTTTTGGCTCATAAAATTGTATCTTATAAATATGGGCTGCAAAGATAATTAAAATACTGTTATGTATTTTTTGTAGCTTAAAAAGATATGCATATTTCAGTAATGAAGAAAATAAAACAATGTTATAATACTATTTTGTTTAGGTTGTATTGTTAAAAAATATAAATATTTTTGGGCTGTTTTTCAGAAAAAATGCATCTTTGCACTCGTTTTCTAAATCTCTGTTGAAGAAAAGGCGTTTTCAAGATGGTAGATTTACCGCTGAAAATCAGTGGGGCTTGCAGAATTCTGACGAGATGTCGCAACTGCAGGTTTAGTATGAATTATAAAACTTCAGTATGAAGAAAGTAAAGTCAATCTTTGCGTTATTTGTATTGTTTTTGATGTTTTCAGCTAGTAATAATCGGTTTCCTAAAACCGGATTGTTTGTCGGAGAAAAAGCTCCGAACTTTCAAATGACTGATTCCACCGCCGGGACTTTCGATTTGAGAGATCTGAAGGGCAAATATGTTGTGCTTAATTTTTGGGCTAGCTATGATGCTTCGTCGCGCATTTCAAATATAAGAATGCGGCAGGAGATCGAAAAATTGAATCATCAGAATCTTTCGTTTGTTTCGGTTTCGTATGACCCGAGCAGAGTCATTTTTGAAGAAACCGTCAAATTAGACGAGTTGGATAGAAATACGCAATTCTATGACAAGGAAGGGGAGTCTTCAGATGTTTATAAGGCTTTCCGTCTTAAAAAAGGTTTTGGAAATTATCTATTGGATCAAAACGGGGTAATTATAGCCAAAAACTTTAGTCCTGAGAAGTTGACGGAATTGATAGGTCAATAATCCTTTATAAAAGAGATCGGATATTATTATCCGGTCTTTTTTCTTTATTAATCGGTATTTATCCTTTTTTCTGTTCCCTGTATTTGCTTGGTGACATTCCCATGACTTGTGTAAAAATCCGGGTAAAATAGAATGCATCTTCAAATCCGAATTTGTGACATATTTGATTTATTTTCATATCTGTGAAGTCGAGATAGTGACATGCTTCTTGAATACGTAAATGTGTGAAATATCGAAGTGGCGAATATCCGGTCTTTTTTTGGAATATAGATGATAAATGAGAAGATGATAATCCGGCATGAGCTGCTAAGTCTGATAATGTAATCTTTTTTTCTATATTTTCTCTCATATAGTGAATAATATCTTCGATAATGTCCATTTGTTTGTTTTGGGGTTGTGCACTTTCTCTGTATTCTCCCAAAAACTTCATAGATCCGAGAAAATAGAATAAGCTTGTAATTGCATAATAGAAATTATTTTTGCTATATCCTTTGCTTAATGTATAAAATATTTCTTCGAAAAGACGGAGACGCTCTTCAATACGAGAGTCGGAATTGGGAGTGATGTTTGTCGGTTTGTCAAATCCGTTTGCAAAGAATGATGCTTTTTCTCCATTGAAATGTATCCAATAAATAGTCCATGGGTCTTTAAGGTCGCTTCCGTATGAATGTGCTGTATTTTTAGGTAAGATAAAAAATTGGTTCGATTGTACCGAGTATTTATTCCCGTTTATGCTGAACCATCCGTGACCTTCAACACAATAAATCAATATAAATTGTTCCGCTTCTTCTTTTGTGCGTTCACGGTAATGATATGACGCTTGTGGATAATAACCTATGTCGGTAATATGCAACTCTTTCCCTAAAACATCTTGAGCGATGCTATCAACAACTGCGGAAGGCAGAACTATCGCTCTTTCTCCTTTGAATCCGCTTTTTATTTTAGCCATAAGTTATGTGATTTAAGATACACTTTCGCAAATATATTGATAATTTTAATTTGTAACAAGCATGTATTCATTATTTTAAGGGCTGTATATTGTATAATATATATTCATATAAAATTGATAAACAGAATAAAATTATCCATGTAAATAACATTTTTCTCTATGTTGTAGCTAAAAAAAAAGCGTTCTCTTTGTATTGTTGAAATTTAATACTGAAAACCGATGAATGCACATAGTAAATTTTTTCTGTTTTTTATAGCCCTGGCTTCTGCAATGGGAGGTTTTCTATTCGGATACGATTGGGTTGTTATCGGAGGTGCTAAACCTTTTTATGAACAATTTTTCGAGATTGCCGATAATCCGTATATGCAGGGGTGGGCAATGAGCAGTGCCTTGATAGGCTGTCTTGTCGGAGCTTTAATAGCGGGGAAATTTAGTGACCGTTTCGGTCGTAAACCGATTTTGATTTTAGCCGCAGCTCTTTTTATTTGTACTTCTTTGGGTACAGGCTTGTGTAATAGTTTTACTATGTTTAATGTATTCAGGCTTATCGGAGGTTTTGCCATAGGAATTGCGTCCAGCCTTTCTCCTATGTATATAGCAGAAATTTCTCCGTCAGATGTGCGGGGACGTTTTGTATCGATAAATCAGTTGACAATAGTGTTGGGTATATTGGCTTCTCAAGTGGTAAATTGGTTGATTGCCGAGCCTGTTGCCGAAGATGCTACGGGTGAAATGATCCGGTTGTCATGGAATGGCCAATGGGGGTGGCGTTGGATGTTTTTAGCCATGATTGTTCCGGCAGCTTTGTTTTTTGTAGTCGGATTCTTCTTGCCCGAAAGTCCTCGTTGGTTAGCTACGGTAGGGCGTAGAGATGCAGCTTTACAGGTTTTTGATAGGATTGGAGGGCGAGAGTATGCTCTTGCGGAGATGCGTGAGATAGAACATACTGTACCGGCTGAACCACAGGGCGGATTTAAGACATTGCTGTCTCCGTCTTTACGTAATGTATTGGTAATAGGTATTGTATTGGCCATGTTTCAGCAATGGTGCGGTATAAATGTGATATTTAATTATGCACAAGAGATATTTATGGCTGCCGGATATGGAGTTTCTGATGTACTGATGAATATCGTAATAACAGGAATAACAAATGTCGTCTTTACCGTTTTAGCCATGTTTGTAGTTGATAAATGGGGACGGAAAAAGCTGATGATGCTGGGAGCATTTGCACTGACGGTAATTTATGCGTTTATGGGTGCTGCATACTATTTTCATGTATCCGGACTTCCGCTGCTGATTATCGTTGTGCTGGCAATTGCATGTTATGCAATGACATTAGCTCCCGTTATGTGGGTTATCATTTCTGAAATATTCCCCAACAGAGTGAGAGGTGTCGCTATGTCTGTCGCTACATTCGCTTTATGGGCAGCATGTTTTATTCTTACTTATACATTCCCTATTCTGAATCATAGTTTAGGCGCTTACGGAACATTTTGGTTTTATGGTTTGATTTGTTTGGCCGGAGGAATTTTTGTTACGATAAAACTACCAGAAACAAAAGGCAAAAGTTTAGAAGATATAGAAAAAGAATTGATCAAAAAATAACACTATAAAGTATGGAAAAAATTACAGAATACCTGACCCGTTGTGAGGTTGGGGAAGGACAGGTACGTGCTTGGGAAGAAGATATTATGCTCCCTACGTATGGCATAGGAAAAGAAGAAAAAAATCCTATTTTTTTAGAAAAAAGAGTATATCAAGGAAGTTGCGGGTCTGTGTATCCATATCCCGTAGTTGAGAAAATAGAGGATGTAAAGTCTGAGAAGAAATACAAGGCTTTGTTCCTTGAAAACGAATATATCAAGATGATGGTTTTACCAGAGCTCGGAGGTCGTGTGCAAATGGCCTACGATAAAATCAAGAAACGTCATTTTGTATATTATAATCAGGTTATAAAACCTGCTCTTGTGGGACTTACCGGGCCTTGGATTTCTGGTGGTATAGAATTTAATTGGCCACAACATCATCGTCCTTCGACATTTTTGCCTACAGATTATTCTATCGAAGAAAATCCTGATGGAAGTAAAACCATTTGGTGTAATGAAGTAGAACGGATGTTCCGAACGAAAGGGATGCATGGTTTTACTCTTTATCCCGGAAAGGCGTATATCGAAATAAAAGCTAAAGTTTATAATCGGACATCTTTCCCTCAAACATTTCTTTGGTGGGCTAATCCGGCGGTTGTGGTGAATGAACACTATCATTCGGTTTTCCCGCCTGATGTAAACGCTGTCTTCGATCATGGAAAGAGAGCTGTCTCGAGTTTCCCTATTGCTACCGGTGTGTATTATAAACAAGATTATTCTTCTGGTGTAGATATTTCGAAATATAAAAATATTCCGGTTCCGACTTCATATATGGCGATTCGGTCGAAGTTTGACTTTGTCGGAGGGTATGAGGAAGACAAAAAAGGGGGATTGCTGCATGTTGCCGATCATCATGTTTCTCCTGGAAAAAAGCAATGGACATGGGGGAATGGAGATTTCGGTGTTGCATGGGATCGTAATCTCACAGACGAAGATGGCCCTTATATTGAATTGATGACAGGCGTATATACCGATAATCAGCCTGATTTTACATGGTTACAACCGTATGAAGAAAAATCTTGGGTTCAGTATTTTATGCCTTATGCAGAGGTCGGATATGTCAAGAATGCTACAAAAGATCTGATTTTGAATGTTGACGTACAAGGGAATAATACTAAATTGATATTGTACGCTACGGGAAAACAACCGAAAGTGTGCGTTTTGGTGAAGGATGTAAGCGATAAAATATTGTTCGACAATACAGTGAATGTATCACCGGCCGAACCTTTCTGTGTCGAGTTCCCTTCAAACGGGGTGCTTGCGGAAAATATGATTACGGATATATACGGTCAGGATGGAAAATTATTGCTTACCTATAAAGCCGATAAGGAAGAAATAAAGCCATTGCCAAATCCGGCAGAGGCAGCAAAAGATCCTAAAGAAATAGCTTCTATCGAACAGCTTTTCTTGACCGGGTTGCATTTGGAACAATACCGTCATGCTACCTATAATCCGATGGACTATTATGAAGAAGCGCTAAGTCGGGAACCGGGAGATGTCCGCTGTAATAATGCTATGGGACTTTTATGGATGAGAAAGGGTGAATTTGCTAAAGCCGAAGCTCATTTTCGTACTGCAATAAAAACTCTTACACAACGTAATCCTAATCCGTACGATGGAGAGCCTTATTTCAATTTAGGTTGGAGTTGTCGTATGCAGGGAAAGATAGACGAGGCTTATGATGCGTTTTATAAGGCTGCATGGAATGCCGCATGGCAAGATGCTTCTTATTTTGAAATAGCCCGAATAGAAACCATTCGGGGAGAATATGAGAAAGCTCTCGAATCTGTTGAAAAGTCATTAACACGCAATTGGCATCATCACAAAGCTCGTCAGTTAAAGTGTTCACTTCTCCGTAAGATGAAATACAATGAAAAAGCTGTAGCTTTTGCTGACGCTTCTTTAGAAATCGATTCTTTCAATATGGGATGTCGCTATGAACGTTATTTGGCATCCGGAGAAAATTCTGATTTGGAAAAATTGAAAGAGTTGATGCGAGACTGGTCTCACGGATACATTGAATATGCTTTGGATTTTGTCGCAGGAGGGTTATATGAGGAGGCTGCAGGCTTGCTTGGATTATACCTTCAGGATACCGAAAAAGTATATCCTATCATTTATTACTTATTAGGTTATATATGTATGAAACAAGGTAATCCGTCTTTGGCACAAGAATATTTTATTAAAGCAGAAAAATGTGATCCGGCATATTGTTTCCCTAACAGAATAGAAGAAGTCCTGATTTTGCAAGAAGCCGTCCGGCAGAATCCTTCCGATGCAAAAGCCTTTTATTATTTAGGAAATTTTTGGTATGCTTCCCGGCGTTATGAGAATGCTGTATCTTGTTGGGAGCAGTCGGCAACAATCGATCCTGAATTTCCGACAGTATGGCGGAATCTTTCGTTAGCATATTATAACAAATGTAATAATCGAGAAAAGGCGGTTGCCACTTTAGAAAAAGCTTTTGCTTTAGACAATACGGATGCACGTATATTGATGGAACTCGACCAGCTTTATAAGAAACTGGGACGTCCGTATGCCGAACGGTTGACTTTCCTTGAGAAACATGCCGCATTGGTCGAATCCCGTGATGATTTGGCTTTGGAACGCATCACTTTATATAATCAGTTGGGACGTTATTCCGAAGCAAAAGCTTTGCTTGCGGCTCGTAAGTTCCACCCGTGGGAAGGCGGTGAGGGAAAAGTGACAGGACAATATGTTCTATGTCACGTAGAACTGGCAAAAGAAGCAATTTCTGCAGGACGGTTTGAAGAGGCTTTGGATTTGTTGAATAAAACAGAATCGTATCCTTACAATTTGGGAGAAGGAAAACTTGCCGGAGCAGAGGAAAATGATATCTATTATTATAAAGGATTGTGTTATCGTGAACTCGGTAAAGAGAGCGAAGCTTTAAGTTGTTTTCAGAAGGCGACAGTCGGATCTTCTGAACCTGCACAAGCATTCTTCTATAATGATCAACAACCTGATAAAATATTCTATCAAGGATTGGCATGGCGAGCTTTAGGTGATGAGAAAAAGGCTCGGAGCTGCTTTAATAAGCTGATCAAACATGGTGAGAAGCATCTTTTCGATAATTGTAAGATAGATTATTTTGCTGTTTCATTACCTGATTTGGCAATTTGGGAAGAAGATCTGAATAAGCGAAATCTCCTTCATTGCAACTATGTAATGGGATTAGGACATTTAGGTTTAGGGAACTTGGTGAAAGCAAGATCATTCTTGGAGGAAGTTCGGAAATTAGATGTAAATCACCAAGGAGGACAAATACATTTGAATATGTGCAATAAGTAGAAAGATTGTTTGATAAAATTATATCCTTGTGTTAAAGGTGGAAACAAAAAGATTGATATTATCTTTTTTTGTTTATTTTTCCTCTCAAATATTTATTTTTATTTGGAGGAGAATCCACCTTTGGCAAGATATAATAGATAGGCGTGTTTTATATAATAAAGTATATTATATTTGTAAATACCGGATTTGTATCATTTTAGGCTTATTTTATGAAAAGAAATATTTTGTTTTTGCTTCTGATATTATTCGGGCTTATTCCGGAAGGTTTTTCTCAGGAATATGTATTGGATTTAAGTGGGACATGGCAATTCGCTATGGACAGTAAGGATGTCGGTGAACAGGAGTGCTGGTTTGAAAGATCTTTGGAAGATGTTATTCTGTTGCCCGGTACGACCGATTTGGCAGGGAAGGGTATTCCGAATGAACTCTCTCCGGCTTTGGAAAAGCCTCAAATGTTACACTTGACTCGTCGTCATTCTTATGTAGGTCCGGCGTGGTATAGTCGGGAGATTGAGATTCCTGCATCGTGGAAAGGTCGGAACGTTTCTCTCTTTTTGGAACGTGTTATGTGGCAATCTAAAGTTTGGATAGATGGGGTTGCTTTGGAGGGGGTACAAGAGAGTCTGACTACACCGCATCGTTTCGATTTACCATCAGATATTCGTCCTGGGAAACACCGGTTGACGATCAGGATCGATAATCGCAAACAGTATGATATTTCGGTTAAAGATTTGGCGCATGCTTATACCAATGATACTCAGATTATGTGGAATGGTATATTGGGGCGTCTGGAGCTTCGTGCGGAAAATCAAATCTCTGTCGAGGATGTTCAGCTTTATCCGAATGTATCTCAGAAAAAAGTGCGATGTGTGGTGACTGTGTCGAATTTTGGAAAGAAAGAAAAAAAAGGAACTCTTTCATTTAATCCGAAAATATTAACGGATGGGAGAACATTATCTTCACAGCTATTGACTACATCTTTTCGTCCCGGGAAAAATACTATAACGTATGATTACGATATGGGCGAAAATACTGTTTTATGGAATGAATTTTCTCCGGTTTGTTATCAGATGGATGTCATTTTGACACAAGGGAAAAAAACTTCTGCTTTTTCAGCTCGGTTCGGAATGCGTAATTTATCGACGTCGGGTTCTGTATTGATGAATAACGGCGACCGCATTTATTTAAGAGGAACATTGGAATGTTGTATTTTCCCTTTAACAGGTACACCTCCTACTGATAAGGAAGGCTGGAACAAAGTATTTAGTGTTGCAAAAGCATACGGTTTGAATCATTTGCGTTTCCATTCGTGGTGTCCTCCTCAGGCAGCGTTTGAGGTAGCAGATGATATGGGCTTTTATTTGCAGGTAGAGTTGCCTTTATGGTCTTTGACTGTCGGTAAGGATACGACAACCAACAGATTTCTTTATGAAGAGGCTGATAGAATATTAAAGGAATATGGTAACCATCCTTCGTTTTGTTTAATGAGCGTCGGAAATGAATTGCAACCGGACTTTGACTTTTTGAATAGTTTACGTTCTTATATGAAATCAAAAGACAATCGCCACTTATATACGACTACTACGTTTACTTTTGAAAAAGGTCATGGTGATTGGCCGGAAACCGGTGATGATTTTTTTGTGACGCAATGGACGAAAAAAGGTTGGGTTAGAGGACAGGGTGTTTTTAACGACGAATCTCCTTGTTTTAATAAAGATTATACTTCTTCCGTTGACGGGATGAATGTTCCTCTTATTTCTCATGAGATAGGACAGTATGCCGTGTATCCTAATTTGAGAGAGATTGAAAAATATAAAGGTGTACTTGACCCTTTGAATTTTAAGGCGGTAAGGGCTGATTTGCAAGAAAAAGGATTGTTGTCCAAAGCCGATGATTATTTGAACGCTTCGGGAAAATTGGCTGCTATATTGTATAAAGAGGAGATTGAACGGGCTCTGAAAACACCCGGATTCTCAGGTTTTCAATTGCTCGATTTGCACGATTTCCCCGGACAAGGAACTGCTTTAGTCGGTTTGTTAGATGCATTTTGGGATTCTAAGGGGATTGTTGCTGCTGAAGATTTTCGTAATTTTTGTTCTCCGGTTGTTCCTTTAACTCGTTTCCCGAAAGCGATTTATACGAATAACGAGTTATTCGAGGCGACAGTGGAAATTGCTAATTATGCTGCTTCAGATATTGAAAATAAAAAAATTTCGTGGAATTTATTTGGTCCGGGTAGAAAATCTGTTGCATCAGGATATTTTGATGCAGCACACATTGAAAAGGGTAAAAATTCTGTTATAGGAAAGATTTCAGCGTCTTTAAATCAGGTTACGGTTGCGACTTGTCTTACTTTGGAAGTGGCTGTAGTGGAAACGCCTTACAAGAATAGCTGGTCGGTATGGGTGTATCCCGAAAATGTAGCTATAAATGCGGGAGATGTTTGCGTGACAGATAATTTGGAAAAAGCTCTTTCAGAGTTGTCAAAGGGTCGGAAAGTGCTGCTTTCACCTCCTGTTGGCGCATTAAAGGGTATAGAAGGCAAGTTTGTTCCGGTTTTTTGGAGTCCGATTCATTTTCCGAAACAAGCGGGAAGTATGGGGATTTTGTGTGATTCCGGACATTCGGCTTTGTCGGATTTTCCAACCGAAAATCATACCGACTGGCAATGGTGGCATTTGCTGAAAAACTCTAAAACGTTAGTCGTCGATTCTATAGCTCCGGTGTCTGCGATAGTAGAACATGTCGATAATTTTGCGAACAACAGGCGATTGGTTTCGGTCTTTGAGGCTACTTGCAATGGCGGTAAGTTGTTGTTTTCTTCTATGGACATTCTTTCGGAAAAAAATCGGAAATATCCGGAAATCCGTCAGTTGCTTTACAGCCTTTTGAATTATATGAATTCAGAAACTTTCAAACCTTGTTCAGAACTTCCTAAAGAAGATCTTAATAAGTTGGTAGATAGTGAAATACATGAAGTGAAATCGAGTAGTGCGACTTCTATATATTGAAAACATTTTTGATAAAACCTGAAGAAATGGATAGACCGAAAATTTGTCCATGTGCTTTGTGAAATTGTCCATTTTTTTATGCTTTTTATAGTCGTATTTTCGTGATGTAAACTTAAAAATCGGTAGTTATTTATCTTTAAATAATCATTGCCGATCTTATCAGATATTTTTTAATTATAAATTTTTGAGCCATGAAACATTGTTATCTAAAACGAAATCTGAAATTTTTTACAGGATGTCTGTGTGCTTGGGCAATGTTCGCCCCTATGACAGCACAAGTTTTGCCGGATGGAATGACCCGTTTGACACCGGAAGGTTTAGAGTTGGGTAGTGTTATGTCTGTTGCCAATCCATTGGGTCCTAAAGAACATGCCGTGAGAACAGAGAATTTTCTCTTTTTTGCCGGCGAAGATACTGATCACGGTAGTGAACTGTGGTACACAGACTTGACACCGGAAGGTACGAAATTATTTATGGATATTATTCCGGGATCTGAGAGCTCCGAACCGAGCGGCTTGAAATGGGTGAACGGAAAATTGTTCTTTACGGCAGAAACCGCTGAATACGGACGGGAACTTTGGGTCTCAGACGGAACAGTAGAGGGGACGAAAATGGTAAAAGATATTTATCCGGGAAATATCGGTTCTCAACCGGGAAATATGGTTATTCTCGGGGATAAAGTTCTTTTTACAGCGAGGGATGAAGAAAGCGAGATGATGCCGGTTGTAGATCCTGAAACTCCTGAAAGTTGGATTTGGATATCCGATGGTACAGAAGAAGGAACAGTGCGTATCGCAAGCATTCCGATGAGGAGTTATTTTGAGGTAATGGGCGATAAGGCTTTTTTCGCAGGGGTCGATCTTGAGCACAACGAAGAATTGTGGATTACCGATGGAACACCGGAAGGTACGATGTTATTGAAAGATATTAATAACAGGCCGAGTGATGACGGTACATTCGGAACCGGTCCGGCAGGGATTGGAGCATTACGCAATATCAATGATAAGATGGTAATTTTCCGTGCAGAAACGGTTAAAGAGCAGGTCGGTCAAGATTACGGAAGTGAACTTTGGTATAGCGATGGAACTCCTGAAGGAACAAAATGGTTAGGCTTTGATTTTGCTAAAGGAGAAACCGGCGGTTTGCCTACAGCTATTGAATATGCTTTCCCGATAGCGTTCGGAGATACGATTTATTTCCGTGCGAAAGATGGTATTCATGGTTGTGAGCCTTGTTTTTGGGATTTGACCAAGCCTATCGAAGACGGTGTGAATCCGCGAATGATTTATGACATTAACCATTGGGGAGGAAATATTTCGTTGGACTCATGGGGATCGAATACAGATTTCTTTGTATATCAAGGGTATTTGATGATTCAGGCAAACGGAGGGTATTATATGCCGGGTGACGCCACACAGTATGCTTCAGGTTATAGTTTGTGGTTAGCGCCTACGTCTACTTTGGATACTTGTATTTATCAGCGTCAGTTCTGGGGTACAGATATTGCTGCCGGAAGTACGGCCGATAATTGTTCAAACTTCAGAGAGGTAAGCGGCAAACTGTTTTTTAAAGCACAAGATGAGAACAACAATAGTGAATTATGGGTGATCGACGGTATTGAAAATGCTCCTGTTAAAGTTGTCGATTTACCGGATAACGGTTCTCCTACGGGATTTTATAATATTAATAATAATCTGTACTTCGGGTCTACATCGACAAAAGCTCTTTACAAATATGATTTGGGAGGAACCAGTGCTATCGAAGATCCTGTAACGGTGGCTGTTAAGGTGACGATTTACCCTAATCCCGCAACTGAAAGAATTTTCATTACAACACATCAGGATATAAAAACCGTACAAATTTATGATCTTTCGGGTGCACAAGTGTTGGAAACTGCAGCCGATAATATTGATGTTTCAGCTCTTAATGGAATTTATTTTGTAAAAGTTGTATTGGCTGACGGACACCAAGTTGTAGAAAAGATTGTGGTTAAATAAATTGGAAGATATGGGACTGTGTGAAAATAACAGTCCCATATTCTTAAAGGAATTAAGAAAAGGTTTAAAAAGGTATTGATAATAATTTAATGTAAAATCCTGTAGAAACGGATTTTCTCTGGACTATTTTTATAACATAAATAAGTTTTAAGCATGTTAAGCCATAGAAAAATAAAGGCTTTGTTGTTATTGTTCATGATTATGCTTGTTATGCCTGTTTATTCTCAGGTGATTACGGGTAAAGTGATAGATGCGAACAACAAAGAGCCGATTATCGGTGCTTCGATACAGGTGAAAGGGACAAGTATCGGAACAATGAGTGACTTGGATGGTCAATTTAAAATTACCGTGAAGGATAAAAATGCTTCTTTGCAGGTTTCTTATGTTGGGTATAAGACTGTTGTACAACCTTTGAACGGGAAGACTTCTATTACGATTACTTTACAAGAATCGACTCAAGAGTTGGATCAGGTCGTGGTTATCGGTTATGGAGTACAGAAAAAAAGCGATTTGACCGGGGCTATTGCTTCTGTGGACGCAGATGAGATAGCTAAATTACCGGCAACGAATGTCATGCATGCTATTCAGGGAAAGGCTGCCGGGGTTGAGATTGTACAGAATTCAGGAGCTCCGGGTGCCAGTTCTACAGTTCGTATTCGAGGTATGGGTACGATCAATAATTCCGATCCTTTGTATGTGGTTGACGGAATACCTATGGATAATATCGATTATTTGTCTGCGGATGATATAGAATCTATCGAAATTTTAAAAGATGCATCTTCTGCGGCTATTTACGGTTCTCGTGCTGCGAACGGTGTAGTGCTCGTTGTTACTAAATCGGGTAAAAACAGTCAGAAAATCTTAAATGTGAATTTTAATGCTTATGTGGGATGGCAGGAGTCCTGGAAAGATCCCGGATTAATGGATAAAGAGGATTTTGCTTATTATTCTGATTTTGTGAATAATCTGAACATTGTTACGGATTATGATGCAGCTACAGGCCAGATGAAAATAAAACCGGAAACTCAAGAATTGATAGATAAAGGAGTTGATTGGTGGGACGAATTGTCTCGTAGTGCATTAATGCAGAAATACAATATTTCATTGTATGGAGGTAATGATAAATTGAATTATTATGTCAGTGGTAATTTTCAGAATACAGACGGTATTATAAAAGAGTCGAATTATGAACGCAAATCTTTTAACGGAAAGATGAATGCTAAATTGCTGAAAAATTTGTCACTTGGTACGAATCTTACTTATGCGCGTGAAGATCGCAGAGTTGTCGGAGAGGGAACTTGGGGGGTTATTAAAACAGCCATTAACTATAATCCGCTCACACCTATTTATGATCAAAACGAAAGTTATAATTGGACTACTCCGATCGAAAATCTTCGTCGTACGACTTATGATACCTATGTCAATACCTTTATCGGGCAAATAACATTGGATTGGGATATTGTGAAAGGATTAAAATATTCTACTCGTGCCAGTTATTCGAATTATGCCTCTGATCAGGAACAGTTTAACCGTTATAACGTAAATCCTGAAATTGTAGGAACTATAAAATATGATGTAAAACGTTATCCGACGACTACCGATAATATAAGTTGGGACAATATTTTGAATTATACGGCAAAATGGGGCGATCACGATTTTTCTGTGATGGTCGGTCAAACGCTGGAAACCTCGACAATGAAGCGTACATGGGCACAAGGTACAGGATATGGAGGGTATGATGATGAATTCAATGCATTGAACTTTGCCCAATTTTCTCAATCGACATCCGGATATACTACTTCTTGGACTGCTTTAGGACTTTTGGGACGTATTAGTTATGACTATAAAGACCGCTATTTATTACAAGCGAATTTCCGTGCGGACGCTTCATCCAGATTTTCGAAAAAAAATCGTTGGGGATATTTCCCGAGTGTATCTGCCGGATGGAAGATTAATTCGGAATCATTTATGCAGAATGTAGATTGGATAAGCCTTTTGAAATTGCGTGCCGGTTGGGGGCAGTTGGGTAATAATCGTATTGGAAATAATGCTTACGCCACTTATGTCGGGCAGCAATCGGCCACTTACATATATGGAGTGGGAATGCCTACAATTCAACCGGGTATGAGTATATCTTCATACGGAAATTCTGATATTCTTTGGGAACGTACTCAGTCGACCAGTGTCGGACTTGATTTTAATGTTTTGGATAATCGTATCTCTACATCGGTCGATTATTTTATTAAGGATACACACGATATGTTGGTTGCTGTCCCTATTGTCTATTCGTCAGGGTACACTTCTACTCCGATGCAGAATGCCGGAAGCGTGAGAAATAAAGGATGGGAAGTTCAGCTTTCTTATAAAGATCGTATAGGAGATTTTAATTTTGAATTGTCGGGGAACTTTACGAAAGTAAAAAATGAAGTGACTGCTTTAGGTGGAAATGATGATGCTATTTATGGGGGAAATTTAGGCAGTCCCAATAATTTGGGATATGTTAATAAGACTGTAGTAGGAGCGCCTATTGCCTGTTTTTATGGATGGAAAACGGCCGGAATCATGACCGAAGCAGATTTCAATGAAGATGGTTCTCCAAAAGTTCCCGTATTTTCATCCGGATCGACTTACACTCCCGGAGATATGAAATTCGTAGATGTGAATGGCGATGGTGTGATTGATGACAATGATCGTACATTCATTGGAAATCCTAATCCGGATTTTTATTACGGATTCAATATCAATATGGAATATAAAGGTTTTGATCTGTCTATGTTCTTCCAGGGCGTCGCAGGAAATGAAATTTATGATGTAACGCGATATTTCCGTTACTCAAATGTCTCTTATAGCGGAGGCTGGGAAAATCTGAACTATTTAAGTTTTTCTAATGTTTCGGAAGACTATTTCGATAAAGTTTGGAGGCCGGTTCCCGATCCTGCCAATCCTTCTTATCGGGATCATTGGGGTGCTAATTTGAATGGAACAGTGCCGTTACCCAGTTCTGACGGAACTAAAAATGAAATGAATTTCAGAAATTCTGATTTTTATATACAAGACGGTTCATATTTGAGGTTAAAGAATATTCAATTAGGATATACTTTCCCTAAAAAATGGGTAAACAAATTGTCTGTGAGTAATTTAAGAGTTTATGCTTCTGCTACGAACCTATTTACTATCACTAGTTATGATGGTTTGGATCCGGAGGTCGGTAAAACTTCAGGTCAAGAAAGCAATAATCTTTATTTGGGGATTGATCAAGGGGTATATCCTCAAGCGCGCTCTTATATGTTTGGCGTAATTATTGATTTTTAAATAATTTCGAATATGAAAAAGTTGATATATATTCTTTTAGCAATGTACCCGTTGTTTTTTTCGTCGTGTGAGGACTATTTTGAGCCTGAACAGACCGGATTGGTAGAAGGGGACGTTTTTTATAAAGATTTGAATAATCTGCGTATCGGGTTAAATTCGATTTATAATCTGATGCAATCGCAGCAATATCAGTTGAGTGAGATTATTTTCGGTGAGGCCATGAGCGATAATTCATGGAACAAACAAGATGTCGAGGTTAATGAGATGGGGCAATTGGTTAATTTCCAGTTTAATACGGAAAATACGTATATCTTGCAACGTTATCAAATCAATTATCAGGGCATCAATAAAGCTAATCAGGTGATCAGATCGGCTCCCTATGTCGATTATCGGGCAAATGGTACGAGCGAAAAAGAGATACGCGAGGTTTTGGGACAGGCCAAATTGTTGAGAGCTCTTTTTTATTTTAATTTGGTGAAAACTTATGGCGGTGTATCGATACAGCCTGAAGATATAGATTTGGGAAATATGGTAGTGCCCCGATCTTCTTTAGATGAGGTGTATGCTTATATCGAAAAAGATTTGCGTGAAGCTATTTTAATTTTGCGTAGAGGTCGTTATCAGTTAACCGAGGCCGGACAAATTGGTGTCGGTGGAGCTTTAGGTTTGTTGATGAAAGTATTGGTGTATGAAGCATCACCGGGCGTAAAGTTGACATCGGTGGATAAGGAGCAAAAATGGCAAGAGGCACGGGAGATTGGTGAATTTTTTATTGAAGGTAAAGATTTGACTTATAATCAAATACTGAAATTCGATGAAAATTACCCCAATGAGTCTTGGGAGTCTTTGGCAAAACGTTTGGTATTAGATCCTTCGGCTACCAAAGAGACTGTTTTTGCAGGGCAGGATGTGGTAAGTATTCATCAATTGGATGAGTTCGATAAAATATTCCGGCTTGAGGGTGAGTTTTCTCCCGAATCGTTGATAGAAATAAATCATTATGATTATTCCGGATCGGGAATTTCGACAAATGAAAGTTGGCCGTGTGGAGGTTCTTTGATAAATTCGTTAGGAGGAACTTCTTCGACGATCGCTATTACACCGACGTCGGACTTGGATAATCAATTTCAGAATGATCCTCGGAGATTATTTACCATTACAGGACGTACGATTAATGACTATTATAAACAAGAAGAGACTTCTCCTCAAATCGGATGGTTTAATTATGGCAATGGAATGATTTTTGTCAAATATTATATATTCCGTAGCGAGGGTTCTACAAACGGACGAAATTATCGTGTAATGCGTTATCCGGAGGCATTATTGTTATTTGCCGAAGCATTGAATGAGACCGGCGATTCTCGTAAAGCTGTCGATTATGTGAATAAAATTCGTCAACGTGCCCGTAAATTGTTAGATCCGGATAATCCTAATTCTCAATATATATCGATTCCGGCAGCTAATTTTCAAGATGTCGCTTATGCTCCTTATGATGTTACGCGGGATGCTATCTTAAAAGAAAAACGAATAGAGATGGCGGGAGAATTTGATCGTTGGTTTGAAATTGCGCGTTTGGGTATTTTAAGCGAGAGAATGGCAGTTGTATATAGAAATGCTCCGGTAGAGCAACCATCTGGAAAAATCAGAGAGCGAGGAAGATATTTCAGAAAAGGAGTAAACGAAATATTCCCTATTCCTCAGGAGGAAATATCTATTTCCAATGGGGTAATCGAACAGAATTTTGGATATTAAAATGGAGAGTAGTGTTATGAAAAAGATAAGAGTTTTATTATATAGCTTACTGGCTGTTCTGATGTTCGTTTCGTGCGATGAAAACGGTTACCTCGAGGATTTATATGTAGCGCCTAAAGCTGCTTTTGAAATAGAAAAAGATACTTATGATGTCTTTGAATCGGTTCGTTTTGTGAATAAGGGTTCCGGACAGTATTATGTTGTTTATCCGGGAGACGCAAATCATGTATATGGAAAAGAGGGAGATACCGGTTTTGCTACAGCCTCGGATGGTACGTTTTCTTATTCTTATCAAGAGCCGGGAACTTTTAATGCCGTATGGGTCGCTTCTTCGATTAATGAAAATGGAGAGCGTGAATTTCAGGTTGACTCGGTAACTGTTAAAGTAGTTGCATTAGACGGAGGGTTGGACAACTTGAGAATAAATAATATATACCGAATGCCGGAATATGCAGGAACGGTATATTATAGTTCGTATGGAGAATTTATCTCTGCAGACTCGTTGATCTGTCCGATATTGTTCGATGCGTGGAGAGATGCGACATTTAATTCGATTAAGGCAAGACAATTGGTTAATTTTGAGTTATCGTCGAATTTGGCGGAAATGTATTGGATTGATCCTGCAGGGGAAGAAAAGAGAATTGTTTCTGGTTCTACAGCTTCACGAATTGTCGAATTTGTTCAGGATGGTAAACTGAAAATACAAAATTTTAGAGTTATTACGGCATCCGGAGTCGTTTCTAATTATTATGTAGCTCCGGTTATGATTCCTAAAATGACGAAATTTTCTATTAATGGGGTAGAGGGGACTGTAACTCGTGATATTGCATATTATAATCGGTATAATATTACGTTGCAAGTGGCCGATGATATTGATTTAAGTAATGTAATTCCAGTCTTTGAGACGATGAATAATGATCCGAATTTGTTGGATGGAACAAATTGTCGTGTTACGATCGATGGCGTTGAACAAATATCGGGAGTTACCCCGGTCGATTTTTCACAAGGAGACGTTACTTATACGATCGATTATAATTTTATGGGGAATAGTAATCCCAAGCTGACTCAACAAGCTCTGGTGACTGTTTCTGTTTCGCATTAAGTATATTGTTGAGAAATAATGTCTTCGTTGTCTTCTGATAGAAGCTCGGAGACATTATTGTTTAATCTTAATATTAAAAAAAAACCATGAGAAGAATCTTTTTATTTGTTTGTCTATGTTTTCTTTTGCCTATATATGCATGGTCGGTTAGCGATAATAAAGCAAAACAGATTGCAGATATAAATTTTGAGAACGGTACAGTATCGGATAATTTAGGAAATGTTATTGCCGAAACATTAAATGGGGCTTCTGTAATATCTGATGATATACGGCAGGGAAAAGTGCTGAGTTTTGATGCTGATTTGAAAGGCTGCTTACAGTTGAAAGGGGATATATTATCGGATGAAATGACCATCTCTTTTTTTGGTAAAAGAGAAGATATCGATCCCAATGCAAATTGGCGGATGTTTTTAGCACTGTATGCCGATGACGGAAGCAATATCTATTTAACTCCTAAAACATCATGGGGGAACGATAGTTATATCGTTATCGATAATAAGCCTTATTCAACTTATCGTTCGATCGCAGGAGAACCTTTAGAAAATAACCAGTGGTATCATTTTGCTCTTGTTTTCAAAGGAATTCAAGTAAAATATTATGTAAATGGAAAGTTGTCGGGAGAGCTTGAAACGTTGCTGAATCTTTCAGATTTTAATATTTCAAAAATCTTTTTAGGATGTAATCCCGAGACAAGTTATTCGATGAGTGGGCGTATCGATAATATAAAAATATATCATACGGCTCTTGCCGTTAACCAGATTGCAGCACTTGCTGAAGATAAAGAGTTGCCAGAGCCTTCTGTTTCTGAGGACGGGGAAATAGCTTATGCGCGGTTTTCTTTTGAAACAGGATTGGAAGATGACATGAAGAATATTGAAAGTTCGTCTTTAAACGTGGAACGAATAAAAAATAATGTAAGAGGATATGTAGCTGACATTAAAAGTGATAGCCGAATGTCTTTGCAAATTGGCGATTTAATGAAAGAAGAGTTATCTTTTAGTTTTGTGTATTTTAAAGATCAGTTCCAAGATGAAGATACCGGTAAGGTATTAGTTCGTTTTCAGGGACAGAATAATGACGAGGCTGTCCTGGTTATTTCACAGGTTGTTTCAGGTCATGCTGTATTTGAGTTTAAGATTACGGAAGATGGTATAACTCGGACTGCGGGTAAGATGACTGCAAATCCGTTGTATGCGGGGCAATGGAACAGTATATCGTTGGTACAGGTTTTTAGTGCAGGAGGTAGCCCTTATTACCGAATATATTTGAATGGAGCTCTTGGAAAACAGATCGCAGGATATACGAATAAAGAAAATCCTTTTTCTCAGATCGATTTTGGTTGTGGAGAAAATACGTGTACCGGTCTTTTGGATGAGATAACTTTAGAAAGAAGTTCTCTTACTTCGGACGAAATTCGAGACTGGGATGCTGAATTCTGTGATTTTTCAGAATTTACGGTTTGTGTGGATCAGAAAAAGCAAACTATACGCAATTTTGGGGCATCGGATGGTTGGAGTACTCAGTTTATAGGAAAATATTTTCCGGAAAATAAAAAAGAGCATTTAGCGGAGTTATTATTCAGTTGTGATACTTTATCGAATGGTACGCCTAAAGGTATCGGATTGTCTGCATGGCGTTTTAATATAGGGGCAGGAACATCTGAGCAAGGAGCAGCCAGCCGTATTTCGGATGAAACACGTCGTACCGAATGTTTCTTGAATCCGGATATGACTACATATGATTGGACGAAACAAGCCGGACAGCAGTGGTTTTTGGAGAAAGCGGTAAAAACGTATAATGTGCCGGATATTATAGGTTGGCAAAATTCTCCCCCTGTCTATTATACAGTGAGAGGTTTGGGATTTCGGGAATACGGTGATGCGAAATCGACTATTTTGAAGAGAGAGCATTTCAATGATTTTGGGAAATTTTTAGCCGATGTTGTCTCCCATTTTAAAGAACAAGGAATTAATTTTAAATATATTAGTCCTTTGAATGAACCTCAATGGGAGTGGAATGCAACTTCTGACGGAGGAGTCGTATCGCAGGAAGGAACTCCTTGGACAAATCAAGAAGTCTCGGATGTAGTTAAAGCGATCGATGCTGAATTTGTAAAAAGAGGTATTGATACTAAGCTGTTTATTACAGAAGCTGGCTCTATAAATTATTTATTGAAAGAAAGTACGGGAGATTATGCAAATCAATTATATAATTTTTGGGATGATCGGTCTGAGCTTAAGATAAAAGATCTTCTTTCGGTTTCATCTTATGTTTCTTCCCATAGTTATTGGACAGATGCTTCTGCTACGGATATTGTAGAGAAGAGAAATGCGTTGCGAGATCAAATAGAAGAGACTGATCCTGAATTAGAGTATTGGCAAACTGAATATTCGTTGTTGGGAAATGGCTATAAGGCTATTCATAACGGAGGTTCTTCCCGTACGTTATCTCCGATGGAATGCGGAATATCATTAGCTCGGATTATTCATAATGATTTGGTAGAGGCCGATTGTTCCGGTTGGCAATGGTGGACGACATTCGAAAAAGATGCAAGTAGTGGCAATGAAGAACGTTTTGCTCTGATTCGATATATTTTGAATAACCAGCAAACAGATGGTGTATACCGACCTACAAAATTACTTTATGCTTTGGGAAATTTTTCTCGGTTTATCCGTCCGGGTATGAAACGGGTCGATGTAATGCGGTCGGATGATCTCTCTGCCGCAGATGCAATTGCAAACCAAATGGTTTCGGCATATATCGATGAAATCAATCAGGAACTTGTAATTGTTGTGATAAATGCTTCGACACAATCCCGTTCGATACGTATGAATATATCCGGATTAAGTAATAATATGGGAATAACACATTTTACTCCCTATATTACAACTAATAGTCTGAATGATGCTTTAAGGCGCGGATCGGATATTGCTGTTACAGAGAATTATACGATGCCGGCGACATCGATTGTTACTTTTGTCGGTAAAATAAGGGATCTTTCTGATACCGGCATAATTGAATCTGTTAGCGATTCCCGTATTTCTGTATATCCGAATCCTGCAAAAGATCAGGTTACCATCCGTTCGGAAGTTCCGGTGAATAAAATATCTTTAATTGATTTAAATGGTAAAATAATCTATTCTTCAAATCCGGATTCTGAGATTGCGGTATTACCATTAAATGGATTATATAAAGGTGTTTATGTGTTGAAATTAAATACTGGAGAAGAAACTGAAATTCAAAAATTGATTGTCAAATAAATCGTAAGATACTCTATTCCGTTTGGATAATTGTCCATTCTATTTGAGGAAAGGTATTTTTATTTTTGCTGATAACAAAAAGAAGAATTTTGTTTATGAAAAAGGTGCTGTATTTAATTTGCTTTTTGGTTTATTGTATTGGACTTGAAGCCCACCAAATGAAAGTTGCTTCATATAATATTCGGTTTGCGAATCGTAATGATTCGATTAATGGCAATGGGTGGGGGCAGCGCTGTCCTGTTATTGCCGATTTAATCCGTTATCACGATTTTGATATATTCGGGACGCAAGAAGGACAGTTTCATCAGGTAGAAGAGCTGAAAAACAAGTTGCGGGAGTATGATTATATTGGAGTAGGACGTGATGACGGAATGAAAAGGGGAGAGTTTACTGCTATTTATTATAAGACAGATCGCTTTGAACTTTTAGATGAAGGAAATTTTTGGCTTTCTTCTACGCCTGATTATCCCAGTTTGGGATGGGATGCCGATCAAGTGCGTTTGTGTACTTGGGGAAAGTTCAAGGATAAGCAGACCGGTTTCGTTTTTATGTTTTTTAATTTACACGCCGATCATGTCGGAGTAAAATCCAGAGATGAAAGCGCATCTTTAGTATTGCAGAAAATTAAGAAATTGGAAGGTAAATTGCCTGTTATCTTAACCGGTGATTTTAATGCGGATCAAAATAGTAGGTGTTATATGACGATTGTGAATTCAAAAGTGTTAGCGGATGCGTATGAATGTGCAGGCATACGTTATGCTGTAACGGGAACTTTTAATGCTTTTGATCCTAATAGAAAGACTACAACCCGTATCGATCATATATTTCTTACATCGCATTTTAGTGTCGACCGGTATGGAATATTGACTGATACTTATCGTACTTCGGAAAAGGATGTGGAAAATGTATTCCAGGCACGTAATCCGTCGGACCATTTTCCTGTAGTTGCCGTCGTTGAATATAAATGATAGGATGATTTAATAAACCTTGAAAATACACTCTCATGAAACGTTTAGTTTTTTTTCTTCCTTTTTTTTTGGTCGGACTTGCATTTCAGATACAAGCCCAACCGGGATGTCACACAATTTCTTTAGATGGAATATGGGCATTTAAGGCAGATCCTCTCGGGATGGGTCTTCAGAGTAATGGATTGCAGATGTTTCCATCTCTTACCGAAACAATTACATTACCCGGTTCTACTGATGAGGCGGGTAAAGGGATTCGTACACAAGGACTCTCTTCTATACGACTAACAAGAATGTTTGAATATAAAGGTCCGGCATGGTATGAAAAAAAGGTCTTCATTCCGGAAGATTGGGCAGGAAAAGAGATTTCATTATTTCTTGAAAGAGTCCATTGGGAAACTAAATTATGGGTTAATGGAGCTTATGTCGGACGGGAAGAAAGTCTGTCTGTTCCCCATATTTATACATTAGGAAAATTTTTGAAACCTGGAGAGGTAAATACAATACGTTTACGTGTAAATAATGACCTGATTTATAATATTGAATATAGCCATGCCATTAGTGCCGAAACACAAACTAATTGGAACGGCATTATAGGAAAAATAGAACTAAGAGCTACGGACAAAGTATATATATCGGATGTGCAGGTCTATCCCGATATTAAGGGCAAAAAGGCTCGTTTGGAGGTGACTTTCAATAATAGCGATAAGTTATCGTTGAAAGGTGATTTGGAAATTATGGGAAAAACTGCGGATAATCTTTTTGATATTCCAAAGAAAAAAATTCCTGTGACCGGAAATGATTCGCTTATCTTTATGGAGATAGATTTACCTCTTGGAGATCAGATCAGGACATGGGATGAGTTTGACCCGAATCTTTATCTGTTAAATCTTTCTCTGAATGTTAAAGCAGATAAAGAATCTTATTTCGATACGAAACAGGTCAAATTCGGAATGCGTGAGGTGGGAGTGAAAGGTACTCGTTTTACGATGAACGGACGTGAAATATTTATACGGGGAACTGTTAACAGTGCCGAATTTCCATTGACCGGATATCCGGTTATGGATGAATCGGGATGGTTACGTATCCTAAAGACCTGTAAAGATTACGGATTGAATTGTGTCCGTTTTCATTCATGGTGTCCTCCTGAAGCGGCATTCAAGGTTGCTGATAGTTTAGGAATTTATTTGCAAATAGAGAACTCTGATTGGCGGTTTACGGTAGGAGAAGATAAAGCTGTTAATGATTTTTTACGTCGTGAGGCAGACCGGATATTCAAAGAATACGGAAATCATCCTTCTTTTGTCTTTTTCTGTGAGGGAAATGAACTTTGTGGTTCGGGAGTAAAAGAATTTCTTTCAGAATCGGTAACTCATTGGAAACGAGATCCCAGACATCTTTATACAGGAAGTGCTGCATATCCTTATGTCCCTGAAAATCAATATAACGTTTTATATGGAGCACGCCCTCATAGATGGAAAGAGGGTTTAAAGAGCCGTTTTAATGTTGCTCCCTTGAATACTTTGTATGATTATTCGGAGTATGTAAAAAAATATCCGATACCGATGATTACACATGAAATAGGTCAATGGTGTGTTTATCCTAATTATGACGAGATAAAAAAATATACGGGAGTTCTTAAACCATATAATTATCAGATATTCAGGGAATCGTTGCGGGATCATCATATGTTGGATTTAGCTGAGGAGTTTACACGTGCATCCGGTAAATTTCATTTAATACAAAAAAAAGAAGAATTTGAATCTTATTATCGTACACCGGGTATGGCTGGATACCATTTGTTGCAATTGAATGATTTTCCGGGCCAAGGAACTTCACCTGTAGGTGTGGTCGATGTTTTTTGGGATCCGAAACCTTATGTTACTGCAGATGAATTTAAAAGCATGGTTTCCCCTTGTCTTCCGTTATTGTTGACTTCTTCGTTTGTTTGGACAAATGATTCGATTTTTACCGGAGAGGCACGTATTGCGAATTTCGGAAAATCGGATATAAAGAAGGCTGTACTGAAATGGACGTTGAAATATCCTGATGGCAAGGTATATGCTCAAGGAAAGCTCCCGGCAAAAGATATACCGATCGGTAGTCCGCATTCATTAGGTAAAATAAAAATTTCTCTGAAAGGAATCAAAAAAGCGGAACAGATGAAACTCATTTTTGATATTTCCGGAACTTCATATCGGAATCAATGGGATATATGGGTATATCCCTCTGTATTGCCGGAGGTGAATGTTCCTTCTGAGATAAAAATCGTAAATTCATGGAATGCAGAAGTGAAAGAGTACTTGAAACAAGGAGGAAAAGTACTTTTACTTGCAGATACTGCAGATGTCCGTACTACGGTTTCATCATGTTTCTCCGGGATTTCATGGAATGCAGTCTGGTCTGGTATGCCTCCTGAATTATTAGGTATTTTGTGTAATCCTTCGCACCCGTTATATGCATATTTCCCAACGGAGTTTCATTCTAATTGGCAGTGGTGGGATTTGGTTATTCCTTCTAAATTGATGAATCTTGATCATACACCTTCGACTTATAGGCCGTTGTTGCAGATGATTCCCGATTGGAATAAAAATAATAAGCTGGGGTTAGTCGCTGAAGCCAAAGTCGGGAAAGGAGAATTATTGATCTGTACGATCGATTTGCTCCGGAATATGGATAAAAGACCAGTCGCACGGCAATTTTTATATAGTTTGAAGAAGTATGTAAGCAGTCCTGATTTTCATCCGGAAGAAGAACTGTCCGAACAGGCTGTCGATGTATTGTTTAATTAAATAAATCTCTTTATGCTTATCAAAAGATTCGTATCGGTAGTATTTGGTGTCTGTATAGTTTGTGTTGTAAATGCCCAATTGGCAACAGGAAGCTATGTTAATAATTTGAGAAATGAGTTAGTAAAAACATGGCCGCATAACCGGACAATAAATATTGTATTTCATGGTCATAGTGTTCCGTCCGGTTATGCCAATACTCCTGTGGTGAATACTTTAGGTGCTTATCCGCATTTGACCCTTCATGCAATAAAAGAGCATTATCCTTATGCCGTAGTGAACGTGATTACGACTTCTATCGGGGGAGAACAATCGGAACAAGGTGAAAAACGATTTAAAAAAGAGGTATTGACTCACCGTCCGGATTTGTTATTTATTGATTATGCGTTGAATGACAGGAGTATAGGGTTAGAACGATCATTAAAGGCTTGGGAAAAGATGATTAAACAGGCTTTGAAACAAGACATAAAGATTGTTCTGATGACCCCGACTCCGGATCTTACTGAAAATATTTTAGATGAGAATACTCCATTAGCTAAGCATGCCCGGCAAATACGTGATTTGGCATCGAAATATCATTTGGGGTTGGTCGATAGTTATGCTATGTTCAAAGATTTGGCTAAGGAAGGGAAAGATCTTCGGGAATACATGAGTCAGTCGAATCATCCTAATGCAGAAGGGCATAAGGTCGTATTAAAGGCAATTGAGAAATGGTTTGTTTCACGGTAGGAAGAGAAATATATGAGAATAGGAAATTATATTAAAATAGGAACTTTCATTATTATCGGAATATTTGTCTTCCCATACGTTTTGTGTGCACAGAACGGTTACTATTTTTTTTCGGATTCGGATAAGGTTGCCATTCGAAATTCTGCAAATACTTTATGGGGCAGTGTAATTGTAGAATCGATGAAAGAAAAAGTAAAAGAACGCCGTTCTCATAAAATGGAAGTTCCTTTGTTAGAAGGAGGGCATCTTCATGATTATTTTTGTCCGGTACATAATCTTTCTTTTAGTTTTGAATGGGATAAACCGAATGAACATTATTGCTCTGCATGTAAGAAATATTGGAAAGGAAACAAGCGCTATGATTGGGCATGGATAAATAAGGTCCACGCGGAGAATCTACAATATCTGGAGAATTGTACTTATTTGTATTTGGCGACGGGAGATACGGTCTATGCAACTTATATCCGTGATATGTTACTTGATTATGCATACAAATATCCCACTTATTTCGAGCATAATACAAATCGTGTGGCAACCGGCTTAAATAGTGGTAAACTGTTCGGACAAAGTCTCGATGAGTCAGTTTGGGCGAGTGATGCAGCCCGGGCTTATTCGGTTGCAAAGGGCATAATGTCCTCCGGTGAGATAAAGAAAATAGAGACCGGCTATCTGAGACCTTGTGCCGAGTTGTTGCTTAAACGTCGGGGTGGAGGAAATTGGCAGGTATGGCATAATAGCGGATTGATTGCTTTAGGAGTTGCTTTGGAAGATGATAGAATCGTCGATATTGCACTGAATGACAAACAATGCGGATATCATGCCTTAATGGAAAGACATGTACATGATGATGGCTGGTGGAATGAAGGTTCTCCGACATATCATTATTACCCTTTAAGAGCTATGATGCTATCTGCCGAAGCGTTGCGCTGTCGAGATATAAATTTGTATGATCGTAAGTTGTTGGATATGTTGGCTTCTCCGGCGCAGGGTGTATATGCCGATCTTTCTTTTCCGGCGCATAATGACGGTTGGTATGGAGAATCTCTTTTGGCGCAAACTAAATTGTATGAGTTGGCTTATGCAAGGTCTCATAATCCGTTATTCCGTAATATATTGGAGCGTTGTTATTGTTTTGTCAGCCGAACTTCCGCTGAGGCTTTATTCAATCCGGTATCGATGGAGCAAAAAGGAAAACCCGAGTATGGAAAGAGTACCTATTTTAAGGATCTCGGGGTCGGTGTTTTAAGATATCAAGATAAAACAGTCGTTTTAAAATATGGACCGTATGGTGGTGGACATGGGCATCCGGATAAGCTATCCATATCTATTCACAACGGGAAACGTGAAATTTTACCCGATTTGGGAACGTCGGCTTATGGCGTACCTGATTTTACAACTTGGTATCGGAAATCTTTAGCGCATAATACGGTTACGGTCGATGGTAAAGATCAAGCTCCGGTTACAGGGAAATTGGTTCGTTTTTTACCGTCTTCATCCGGAGGTACAATTGAAGCAGAAGTGGATAGTGCGTATAATGGTGTAAAGATGAGACGCTGTGTGACTCTTAAAAAAAATCGGCTGTCGGATAATTTTGTTTGTGAGTCGTCGAGATCCCATGTTTATGATTATGTATTGTTGTTTACAGAACCTTTGGATCTTCCTTGGGTAGGGAAAGAAATAGCCATAACAGATGCTCCTGTATATGGAAAAATCCAGAATATGAAACGGTGTATTGTCCGAGGAAAATTTACTATACAGACAGCTGATGCAGAGATACGAATCGAGCCTGGCTGTGATGAAATAGAACTTTATACCGGGGTAGCACCCGGAATACCCCCCACGAATCCCGGAGTTATAACGAAAAATCATAGTGAGCAACGAGAAACGCAACCTTGCTATCCTTTAATTATCAGAGTAAAAGGTGAGAAAATGAATATACAAACAATTTGGAATTTAAAATAGAAAAGTATGAAAAACATAATTATAAAATATAGTATCGTCTTGTTTAGCTTTTTATTTCTTATATCGGGAAGTCTTTTTGCTCGTGAGGAAATGTCTCTTTGCGGAGTATGGAAATTTGCATTAGAACGAGATTATAAATCTTATGATTCTTGGACAGAAGGTTTTGAATTCGGTCGGGATGTAACAGTCCCTCATACGTGGAATGTAGAAGATAAAACGGAACGTATATTCGGAAAAGCTTGGTATGAAAAGCGAACGATTGTTCCGGAGAATTGGAAGGGTAAACATGTCCGCCTTTGTTTTGATGCGGTATATAGAGATGTTGTTGTTTGGGTCAATGGAAAACAAGCGGGTACACATTCGGGATCGGGATTTACGGAATTTTCTTTTGACATATCTCGTTTACTAAAATATGGGAAAGAAAATCGAATAACAGTGTCTGTCGATAACTCTTTTTCTGAACATGCTCTGCCTTATAAAGCTAAATTCGACTGGCCGAATGATGGGGGCATTATTCGTCCGGTAAAACTTTTAGCTTTGGAAAAACCTGCAGTACGCTCTGCGTTTGTTCGTTACGATATAGATTTTAGTAATAGTTCCGCAGATATGGATATAGAGGTGAGAAGTTGGAACCCTGAGATAAAGGAGCTTTCTTATGACGTAATTATCAAAGAATGGAAATCGGAGAATACTATTTTTGAAAAGACATTTGAGGCCAGTATAAAAAATGGCATATCCCGATTGAATTTTAGATTGGATAGTGTTAAATTGTGGCATTTCGATACTCCTCATTTATATACATTGGAGATAAAAAGCGTGCAGAAGGGTAGAGTATCAGATTCATATACAACACGTTTCGGAATAAGAAAAGTTGAGATTAAGGGAGATACGCTTCTTTTGAATAACGAACCTGTTCGGCTTCCGGGAATAGAATATATGCCCGGCAGTTACCCTGAGTTCGGCATGGCAGAACCGTTGTGGGTTATGGAAAAGGCTGTGGAACAAATAAAAGATTTGAATTGTGTCCTTACCCGCTGCCATTGGCAATATGATAAACGCTATTTCGATTTGTTGGACGAAAAGGGAATATTGGCTCAGGAAGAAATTCCCTGGTGGCAGGCTCCGGGGAATTTGACTCCGGAATTAGAAGATTTAGCAAAAAAACAGATCGACGAAATGATAGAGCGGGATTTTAATCATCCGTCGATAATTGCATGGGGAGTAAGTAACGAAGTATTTTATAATACGGATAAAGATATTTACCGGAGGTTGATTCGTTATGCCAAGGATTATAATTCGGGACGATTTGTGACGGTGGTTTCAAATGAGATATTTGATCGTCTTGAGAATGACGAGTCTCTTTTAGGTGATATTCCTACATGGAATGATTATACGGGTACTTGGCATGGTAAGAGCAGGGAGGAGACACCCGATAAATTGGCATTGATTAATAATCGTGCTTTAAAAGGACGTCCGTTATTGATTACAGAACACGGATTGTGTGAGCCGCGTTTTGTGGGGGCAGATGCTCGTCGTGTCGTAGAAATGACTTATCATTATGACCAATGGGCTAAAAATAAGTTTATTATCGGAGTGATTTATTTTTCATTAAACGATTATCGCACTCATGTCGGAGAAGCCGGTTTCGGACGATATAAATCGCGGGTACATGGACTGTCTTCGATGTGGTTTGATAAAAAGCCTTCATTTCAAGTCTATAAAGGATTAGCAGCCCCTATATATGTGGAAAATTTGCATATACGAGCTTCTGGGAAAGAGGCCCAGGTTGTTTTAAAAGTAAAAGACGATCTGCCTTCCTATACTTTAAGAAAATATACAGTATGCTGGAAGACCGTTACTGGTATGAAAAAATTGGAGTTACCCGATCTGAAACCGGGAGAACGATATACTTTCGAGATTGACGGGTTAGATCCTTTATCTCGTCCCGATGTGAAAATTTTCAGACCGACAGGGTATTTAGTTACGGAGTATTAAAATGTAGGTAGTATGAAAAGATCGTTGTTATTTATTCTTCTTTGCAGTTTGTTCACATTTGCTTTTTCAAAAGAGAATACTGTTGTCGTATTCCCTAATGAAGTGCATCAGACAATTCACAGTTTCGGTGCTTCTGATTGTTGGCGTACCCAATATATCGGGAAAAATTGGCCTTTAGAAAAAAGAAATGCCATTGCCGATTATCTGTTCAGTTCCGATTTTGATGACAAAGGAAATCCTCGTGGGATAGGATTAACACTTTGGCGTTTTAATATAGGTTCGGGAAGCCATGAGGCTGGAGAGAGAGGTGGCGTAGCGTCGGAATGGCGTAGAACCGAATGTTTTTTAGATTCTTTGGGAAATTGGGACTGGTCAAAACAAGAAGGACAGAGATGGTTTTTGCAAGCTGCCCGGGAGAGAAAAGTTCCTTATACCTTAGGCTTTTCTATTTCGGCACCTGTATTTATGTCGAAAAATGGAATGGCACGGGCTAGTGAGCCTACACCTTATGCTAATTTGAGACCTGATAAATATGTCGATTATGCTCATTTTATGGCTGTCGTTTGCGAAAAATTGGGGCTTGACTATTTGAGTCCTATTAATGAACCTCAATGGAATTGGATTCATGCAGGTCAGGAAGGTATGCAAATGACTAATGAAGAGTGTTGCCGTTTGATCCGGTGTCTGGATAAAGAATTGAAAAAAATAAATGGGAATACTCGTGTAGTTTTTGGAGAAGCAGGTTGTATTAATTATTTATATGAACGGGTGAAAGATAATCCGTTGAGAAGTAATCAAATAGAAGAAATATTTGCTACCGATGGAAAATATAGCATATCTGGACTGCAAAATGTCGCTCCTATTGTTTCGGGACATTCTTATTGGTCAACATGGTCGTTAGATTCATTAATCAGTTGGAGAAAACGATTGGATCGTAAAATAAAAACGGATTTACCCGGTACAGCTTATTGGCAGACCGAATATTGCCCTATGGAGAAAAATGATGATAATCCGTATGGCGGTGGAAAACGAGATATAGGGATGAATACGGCCTTATATGTAGCGCGTGTTATTCATAGCGATCTAGTTTATGCAAATGCGGCTTCTTGGCAGTTTTGGACTGCTTTTTCGGAATGGGATTATAAAGACGGTCTGATTTATATCGATGACGGAAGGTCGCCTCAAGGAGCTAATTCGCTTGATAATCCGTTAGTAGAATCTTGTAAATATGACGGAGTGTACAGAACGTCAAAACTAATGTGGGCTTTAGGAAATTACAGTCTGTTTGTCCGTCCCGGCATGCAGAGAATTTCTGCGAATTTGCAAGGAGTTTCGGATGAAGAATCGGTGCGATCGTTGATGGTGTCTGCTTATAAAGATCCGATTTCTGGTAAAATGGTTTTGGTTTTTATCAATTTCGCTCAGGATGAAAATATTGTGAATATTCAGTTCAAAGGAAATAAGAAGGTTGCTTCAGTAAAATATAAACAGTATATTACTTCTGAAGAGTGTGATTTATCATATAAAGGTAATGTCGGAAATAAGGTCGTTATTCCTGCTCGATCGTTAGTGACTTTAGTATCCGAAATGAAATAAGTATTTTATATTTTATATTATGAATAGGTTAAGTATTTGTATTGTAATGAGCATAGGTTTGTTCTTTGGGGGAATAAACAGCGTGTCTCATGCTCAAATGAAGAGTGTGAAAGAGTCTTGTATCGCATCGTTTCGGATGCCGTTACCCCCTCCCGGTTTTAAACCGAAACTGGAGGATTTGAATGGTGACGGGAAGCCGGAGGCTATCTATTCTATGACAGGTGATAGTGTTCCTATTCTTTGGATCGATGATGACCGAGATATGAAATGGACGGACATCGAAGGCGATATGGATAATGACTGTTTATTGATAGACCGAAATAAAGATGGCATATATGGCGGTGACGGAGATTTGGTAATCGATTGGGTTGATAGCGATAATGATGGAAAAGCCGATCTGCAGATTGTGATGGATTATCCGGCCGTGCATGCTACGGAAGTATGGCCGAATGGGCATGTGATGATTTTGTTAGATACGGATAAAGACAATATTTTTAATTATATTGATTGGAATACTTATCAAATAAAAAGCTGGAATAAAAGCGGACGAGCAGCGTTCTATACGGATTATAGCGGACAATCTGCATTTACCAAAATGCATGTGGCTACCTATAATATGGGGGATTTAAGACTTAATTGGGAGAATCCATTTTTGTTTTATGATCCGGATAAAGATGGCCTTTCGGAGATTGCCGTTCGTTTGTTGGATTCCCCGAGTACTAAGGATGAGAAAGCGTCTTGGAATGATTATGTAAATATGCAGTTGGAAGGAGTAATCGATTGGGTGTCCATTTCTGTAGATTTGGATAATGATAATGCTCCGGGAAATGATTTCGATTTCGATTTTACTTTAGGTCTTCGAGGAGGCGGATTTGATTATATGGATCAGGTTCATGTATTTAAGAATATGAGAGGTTTGCCCGAAGCTGATAAATTTTTTATGGATCCGCGTTGGCGTCAAATGGATGAATTGATTTATCCTGATCATAAAAATGCATTCGATCTGATTTTCAATAGAGGAAAATGGGAAAGCGCTCATTTCGTTTATGATGAAGATGATGATTGTCATCGTTGGGAGCGTGTTGAGTTTTATGAAGCCCGTGATCCTTTCAAGGTAGGGGCGGGAAATGGAGGATTAGACCATAATACACAGGCTGATGCGGCCGGAGACCGAGGGGAATGGGATATGGACTGTTCGGGAAAAGGTAATTTATATATTAGTCCTTTAGATGGTCGTTTACATTTATATGGAGCTGAATGGGGGTGCTGGCGTGTAGATCAGAATACGGAATATTATCAAGGTTGGGATCGTCTTTGGATCAATAAAAATCCTAAAAAGTTCGCAACGGTAAAATATACAGATAAAAACGGTAATGGATTTCTGGATTATGTAGAATACGATATGGATGGTGACGGGAAGTTCGAGACTGTATTTGATCTGAAAGCTTTAGGAATTGATGATAGAGCTAAACTGATCGATGTTTCGTCGTTTACATACAGAGATTATACTAAAATGATGAAACGTATGTCGGACGGAATATGGGAACGTGCACAAACAGCCGTACGTGTAGCACACAAATACGGGTTGAATACCTCTTGGTATGCATGGTGGATAGAAGCACTTTCGATGCGTGAAAAATATCATCGCGGATATTGGCTGCAATATTATCTGTTTCAAGATTTGATGAATTACGGTCTTCGCACAGGAGATAAAGACCTGCAACAAAAATTGGTTGTTGCTTATTGTAGCGGGAATTGGAAAAGTTTGCTTTAAAAATCTGGTTTTATGAAATATCCGGTTTCTTCTTCTGCGTTATTTCCGGTGGCGGGATTGTTATCTTTTCCGCTTCCGGCTCAAACCCAGACTCGTCCGAATGTCGTGTTCATAGTTGTGGATGATTATGGATGGGCAGATGTCGGGTACAATGGAAGCCGTTTTTATGAAACTCCCAATATCGACAAACTTGCTGCGGATGGAGTGATTTTTACGGACGGATATGCCGCAGCTCCGGTAAGTTCTCCTGCAAGGGTAAGTATAATGACAGGTAAGAATCCCGCACGAACGGGGATTACCGATTGGATTCCGGGTTATCAATATGGCCTGGATAAACAGAAACTGAGCAAATATAAAATGTTGTCTCCTGAGATGCCGTTGAATATGCCGCTTGAGGAAGTTACTATCGGAGAAGCATTAAGGGAACAAGGGTATAAAACATATTATGTCGGGAAATGGCATTGTGCTGAAGATTCTTTATTCTATCCCCAATATCAAGGTTTTGATGTGAATATCGGGGGATGGTTAATGGGAAAACCTAACGGGGATGTCCGGAAGAAAGGAGGACGGGGAGCATATTTCTCTCCCTATCATAATCCGATGTTATCGGACGGTCCGAATGGAGAGTACCTTACGGATCGTTTAGGAGATGAATGTTTGAAACTAATGGATTCGGCAGGAAGATCACCTTTCTTTCTTTTCTTGTCGTTTTATGCAGTGCATACTCCGATAGAGGCGAAACCTGAGGTTACGAAATATTTCGAGAAGAAGGCTCGGAAAATGGGTTTGGATACGATCTCACCTTTTACGACAAATAAAGATTGGATACGGAATACTCCATATAGAGCTTGGCATTGGAAAGAACGTACGATACAGAGTGATGCCGAATATGCTGCATTGATATGGAGTATGGATGAAAATGTGGGGAAGGTTTTAGATTATTTAAAAAAAGAGGGCTTATATGATAATACGGTCGTTTGCTTAGTTTCTGACAATGGTGGTTTATCTACAGCTGAAGGCTCTCCTACTTCTAATTTCCCGTTACGGGGAGGAAAAGGTTGGCTATATGAAGGCGGGATACGTGTTCCCTATATTATTAAGGCTCCTTATATGAAAGGTTCGGCTGGGATTTGTAGGACTCCCGTTTCTTCTACGGATTTTTATCCTACTATATTGGAACTTACCGGAGCAACCTTGAAACCTTGCCAGCATAAAGATGGAGTAAGTCTTGTACCTTTATTGAAAGGGGATACGGTCTTTGATCGGGGAGCTATTTATTTTCATTATCCTCATTATGGAGGTAAAGGTGATTCTCCGGCAGGAGCTATACGTAAAGGAGATTATAAGTTAATATGGTTTTATGAGGATGATCATATAGAATTATATAATCTTAAAATGGATATTTCTGAAAAGGAAAATTTGGCGGAAACTCAAAAGGAGAGAGCTCTGTCTTTACAGAAAGAACTGCGAGAATGGTTGTGCTCATGTGCTGCAAAAATGCCTGTATATAATCCGGATTATAAAGGAATAAAATATTGAAATGAAATATAATTGAGTTATGAGACTGAGATATGTATGCTTATTATTCTGCATCTTTTTTGTAGGGTATATGAAAGCTGGAAACACGAAAATTTCTCCCGATTCATTAATGAGTGTAATGAAACGTGTTGCCGATTGGCAAATAGCGGATTATCCTCGGCATTTACATAAATGGACGCATACTCCTGTAATGTGGACTAATGGAGTAATGTATATCGGAATGGCGGAATGGGCTTCATTGTGGAAAGACGATTCTTATTTTGAATGGTTGAAGAAAATTGCTGCAAAAGAACGGTGGCATCCGGCAAAGGGTATGTATTTTGCTGATGATATTTGTGTGTCGCAGCTTTATTGTCAGTTATATGAAAAATATAAAGATCCGGTAATGCTTCAACCTACAGAAGCCCGTTTGGAGTGGGTAATGAATCATCCTTCAAAGGCAGAACTGACTTATGAGGCTCCGCATTCCCATGATCGTTGGTGCTGGTGTGATGCTTTGTTTATGGCTCCTACCGTATATGCACGTATGGGAAAGATTACAGGTGACATACGGTATTGGAATTTTATGGAAAAAGAGTTTTGGGAAACCGTAGAGCTTCTATATGACCGCAAAGAGAATCTTTTTTATAGAGATACCCGTTATTTGTCAATGCGTGAAAAGAATGGAGCTCCAGTTTTCTGGGGACGGGGTAATGGTTGGGTAGCGGGGGCTCTGGCCGTAATTATAGACCAATTACCGGAAAATTATCCGACACGGTTAAAGTATATAACTTTATATCAGCAGCTTATGAAACGTGTTGCCGAGTTACAGGATGATGAAGGATATTGGCATGCCAGTATGCTTGATACAGAAACATACCGAATGCCTGAAACAAGTTCTACGGCCTTTTTTGTATATGGTTTGGCTTGGGGAATTCGTCGTGGATATTTGCCTGAAAAGAAATATTTTCCTATAATGGAAAAAGGATGGAGTGCCCTTGTGCGGGCGGTACATCCGGATGGAAAATTAGGTTGGGTGCAGGCTATCGGATCTGACCCTCAAAAAGGATCAGCAGATATGACAGAAGTATATGGTACGGGAGCTTTTCTATTGGCTGGTACTGAAATTTATAGAATGCTTATGGAAAAATGAGACGATATTTAATTTTTTTATTGTTCGTTGCTGGAATTTCCGGAATATCTGCTCAGACTGTAATTCGAATAGATAGGGGAAGTTCCGGATTGGAATTTGAAGGTATTGGTGCTGTAAGTGCTGGTGCTTCGTCACGTCTACTTATTGATTATCCAGAACCGTACAGATCTGATATATTGGATTTTTTATTTAAACCTCATTTTGGAGCTTCGTTACAACATTTTAAATTTGAACTTGGAGGAGATATAAATTCTACTTGTGGAACAGAACCTTCTCATGCCCGTACGAGGCAGGAAATGCAGAATCCGGTCCGGCTTTATTTTGAAAGAGGCTACGAATGGTGGTTGGCGCGGGAGGCTTTGAAAAGAAACCGAAATATGATTTTCGATATATTGCAGTGGGGGGCTCCGGGGTGGTTTGACGGAGGTTTTTATTCTATGGACAATGCAGAGTATTTGGCATCGTATATAGAGGGAATGAAGCGTTATCATAATATCGATATAGCTTATTGCGGATTGTGGAATGAAAAACATATACCTGATTTATCCCGCAATTATGCCGTAAATATTTTACGTCCGGTTTTAGATAAAAACGGGTTGAAAAAAGTAAAGATAGTCGGTAATGATATGTATTGCTCTTCACCTGAACATCATGAGCCGTGGAGTTATGCGAGAGAGTTATTGAATGATTCGATTCTGAAAGAAAATATAGATATCTTGGGGTATCATTATTTGAATGTCGATGCTACACAGGACGTGAAATCATTAGATATGCCTGTTTGGGAAAGTGAGGCATCTATTTTGTCTGGAAACTGGAAAGATGCTCTTACTTTTGCGCGAAATACGAATCGCAATTATATCCGGAGTCGTGCGGTCAAGACATTGATATGGTGTCCTGTAGATGCATATTTCCCTAATGTGAGTTGGAATGGGGTAGGAGCTATGGAAGCCCGTATGCCGTGGTGCGGTTATTATGATGTGCGTCCGGCTATTTGGGCGATAGCTCATACGACGCAGTTTGCAGATCCGGGATGGCGTTATTTAGATGATGCTTGTGGTGAAACCGATACGGGATTGTCATATGTCACTTTAAAGCATCCGAGAAAAGAATTGTATAGCATGATTATCGTAACCGGAAATAGGCCGGATACTCTTGTTCTGGATGTTTCTCTTATTGGTTCAACAGAATTTTGTTTATGGAAAAGTGATGAAAAAGATCAGTTTATCCGGCAGACATCTGTTCCTGTCAAGGACGGGCGTTTAATTTTGAACCTTGCGCCGGATGCTATTTATTCGTTAACAAATACGATAGGACAAAAGAAAGGGAAGGCTATTCGTCCTATTCCTGCAAAGTCAGAATTTCCTGCATATTATACAGAGAATTTTGAGTCGTATGAGAAAAATCATGTTACTCCGCGCTGGTTATCTGATCAGGGAGGAGCTTTTGAGGTTGTGAAGTTGCCGGATGGCAACCGAGTATTGCAACAGCAAATAACAGAATCGTTGATTTGTTGGGATCCTTGGGGAAAGAATAATCCGGAACCATATACGCAGGCCGGATCGTCGAACAGTAGTGATTATGCTGTATCTGCCGATTTTAAAATCGGAGAACAAGGGTGTGCTCGGATTTTCGGAGTAGTGTCATGGTTCGAAAGCAATACAGCTCCGCACGGCGTTGGGTTAGAGATAACACATAGCGGGGAGTGGAAATTGTTTATAAATCAAAAGGTTATAAAAGAGGGGGTTATAGAAATTGATCCTTCTGCATGGAATCATTTTGTTTTGGAATGTGGAATCTCTGAAGTCAGAGCCATAGTCAATAATTGTATATTGGCCGATATCCCGGCTGATCGTAATTATGTAAAAGGTTTTTTTGGAGTCGGATCTGATTGGAATAGAGTATGTTTTGATAATTTGCAGGTAAGGCCATTAAATGTGAATTGAATTTATTTATATGAGAAAGTCAAATTATGATAAATTCCCGGTAACAAATATAACGGGAGAGATATGGGTAGGAATAGAGGATATAATTTCGCAATTGCAGCGTGAAATTGTAAAAAAAGATTTTATATTAGTTGTGGATTGTTATGTCGGAGTTTCTTTGGATAAGTTGTATGAATGTTTAATAAATCTGCATCCTGATTTGTGTATAAATACGGAATGTCTGATGAAACCGGAAAATGAAGTTCGCGATATGACTTATCCGTATGTGACTGATGACGAATTGTTCGGATATAGAACAAGATTAAATATTTCCGATTTTTTTGATCATGAAAAAGTTTCGGCTTTCCGTAAACGGATTTCTTCTGAAAAAGGCATAAAAATTATTCTGGGGTGTGGAGCTTCTTGGATTTGCCCTGATGCTGATTTGTTGGTATATGGAGATATTGCACGTTGGGAGTTGCAACAGCGTTTTCGTCGTCATGAAATAAAAGCGTTAGGTGTGGATGTCCGAAACGAATCACCAGCCCGGCAATACAAGCGAGGGTATTTTTGTGATTGGCAGGTGTGTGATACCCTTAAAAAAAGTATATATGAGAAAGTCTGCTATTGGTTGGATATGAATATTCCACTGACTCCTAAGATGATAAGTAAAGATACTTTTATGCGGGGACTTGCCAAGACGATTGAGGGACCTTTCAGAGTTGTTCCGTTTTTTGATCCGGCCCCTTGGGGAGGTCAGTGGATGAAGGATGTTTGTGATTTAGATAAAAATGCCGATAATTTCGGTTGGTGTTTCGATTGTGTCCCGGAGGAGAATAGCTTGATGTTGCGAGTAAATGGTGTCGATTTTGAAATGCCTTCGGTGAATTTAGTTTATTTGAAAACCTCCGAATTGCTTGGAGAACCGGTTGAAGCTCGTTTCGGACAGGATTTTCCGATACGGTTTGATTTCTTAGATACTATAGGTGGGGGGAATCTCAGTTTACAAGTGCATCCGACAACTCAATATATACGGGATAGATTTAATATTCCTTACACTCAGGATGAAAGCTATTATTTGCTTGATGCCGAAGAGGGGGCATCTGTTTTTTTAGGAGTAAAAACGAATGTCAATAAAGAAAGCATGTTAGCTGATTTAAGAAGCGCCCAATCTGGAGAAACTATTTTTGATCCGCAACCCTATGTCAATTGTTTTCCGGCATTCAAGCACGATCATTTTTTGATACCGGGAGGGACAGTACATTGTTCTGGAGCTGGAGCAATGGTTTTGGAGATAAGTTCTACCCCGAGTATATTTACTTTTAAACTGTGGGATTGGAAACGGTTAGGTTTGGATGGTAAACCTCGGCCGATAAATGTGGAACATGGTAGTCATGTAATAAATTGGAAAAGAGATACGGAATATGCTTTGAAATATCTGGTGAATTGTGTGGAGGTTGTTGCGGAGGGTGACGGATGGATAGAGGAAAAGACCGGACTGCATCCAAATGAATTTATTGAAACCCGTCGGCATTGGTTTGAAAGAACGGTAACACATTATACAAGGAATAGTGTCAACGTTTTGAATTTGGTGGAAGGAGATGAGGTTATTATAGAGAGTCCTGATGAACGATTTGAACCGTTTGTGCTTCATTATGCAGAAACGGTCATTGTCCCGGCTTCGGTCGGAACATACACGATAACGCCTTATGGTACAGCTTCGGGAAAACGTTGTGCTACTATAAAAGCTTTTGTTCGGTTAAATGCTTAAATGAAACGGTATGGGATATGTAAATGATAATAGAATAGTAATGACATTGGATGCCGGCGGAACGAATTTTGTTTTTTCGGCGATACAGGCCGGTGAGGAAATAATAGAACCTTTTTCTGTTTCGTCTTGTAGTTATGACCTGAAATCATGCTTGAACAGTTTGTCAAGTGGTTTCCGAAAAGTATGTTCTTTGTTGCCTCAAGATCCGGTTGCAATCAGCTTTGCTTTTCCCGGTCCTGCGGATTATGAAAATGGAGTAATCGGAGATTTGCCGAATTTCCCTTCTTTCAGGGGAGGTGTAGCACTAAAAGCTTTTCTTGAAGAAAAGTTTTGTATACCGGTGTATATTAACAACGATGGAAATTTGTTTGCATATGGAGAAGCGCTTGCCGGAGCATTGCCTTATGTAAATAGTTGTTTGGAGTCTGTGGGGAGTAATCGGCGTTATAAAAACTTATTAGGTATTACTTTCGGTACGGGGTTTGGAGCAGGAGTTGTGATAGATAAGGTCTTGCTATCGGGAGATAACGGTTGCGGTGGTGATGTATGGCTTGCTCGCAATGGTTGTTATCCGAACATGATAGCGGAGGAGAGTGTCAGTATTCGTGCTGTAAAACGGGTGTATGAACAGTTTGCCGGATTAGAGGATTCAGATTTGACTCCAAAAGATATTTTTGAAATAGCGGACGGAAAGATGGATGGTAATAAAAATGCCGCAGTGAAAAGTTTTCAGGAATTTGGTAAAGTTGCGGGAATGACTATTGCCGGAGCTTTGAATATAGTGGACGGAATTGTCGTTTTGGGAGGAGGTATTACAGGGGCGGTAAACTATTTTATGCCATCTTTGCTGGAGGAGTTGCGAGGAAATCTTTTCTCTTTTTCCGGAGATAGTTTCCCTGTTTTGCAAATGGATGTTTTTGACCTTTCGAACCAACAAGAGTTCGATTCTTTTTTATCGGATGAAGATGGGCTTATAAAAGTTCCTGATTCGGATAAATATGTTCCATATCGCAAAATCAAGAAAACAGGGATACTAGTATCGTCTTTAGGGACTAGTAAAGCTATTGCATTAGGTGCATATACATTTGCTCTGGCACAACTTGGCAGAGGTTAATATTTTTGTTTGTATAATTTGTTAGGATATAAAGAGCTTCTTTGGGAATAGTTTCTATCTTTACAAATAAGAAGCAGTAATGAACTTTTATATAATTATATCCTATGTCTTCAATCGTTTTTTTCGGGGCAAAGCCCTATGATATAGCATCATTTGATGCAGCGAATAAGAATTTCGGGTTCGAAATTAAATATTATAAGGGAAACCTTAACTTGGATAACCTGATATTGGCGAAGGGAGTCGATGTCGTTTGTATTTTTGTGAATGATAATGCTGATGCAGGAGTAGTCAAAGCTTTATCTGAAAACGGAACTAAATTATTAGCCTTACGATGTGCAGGCTATAATAATGTCGATTTAAAAGCTGCTCGGGAGTATGGAATGAAAGTTGTAAGAGTTCCGGCTTATTCACCTCATGCCGTAGCTGAATATACATTAGCTTTAATGCTCACTTTGAATAGAAAGATACATCGGGCTTCGTGGCGTACCCGTGACGGTAATTTTTCTTTGCACGGATTGATGGGATTCGATATGTATAATAAGACTGCCGGAATTATCGGAACCGGAAAAATCGCTAAAATTTTGATTCGCATTTTGAGGGGATTCGGTATGAATGTTTTGGGATATGATCTGTATCCGGACAAAAAGTTCGCCGATGAGGTGGGAATGACCTATACTTCGTTGGATGAGCTGTATGCCGATTCGGATATAATCTCATTGCATTGTCCGCTTACTCCGGAAACTGATCACATGATTGACAAGAATGCCATATCTAAGATGAAAAAGGGGGTTATGGTTATTAATACTGGACGAGGCCGCTTGATCGATACGAACGATTTGATAGACGGGTTGAAAGAAAAAATTATTGGTTCTGCCGCATTGGATGTATATGAGGAAGAAAGCAATTATTTTTATATGGATCGTTCGGATTATATTATTGATGATGATGTGCTTGCCCGGTTGCTTTCATTTAATAATGTCATCGTAACTTCTCATCAAGCTTTCTTTACTCAAGAAGCTATGGCAAATATTGCAAACACGACGCTGCAGAATATTCGTGATTTTCGGACTGGATCAGAGTTACAAAATGAAGTTAAGACCGAGTTTTGATATTCGATTTTAATTGCATATCAGAATATAAAGGTTTAAATAAGTTGCATAAGTTACCCACAGTATATACGGAATGAATAAAATTGAGCTGATTTTATTTATTCCGTAACTTTTTACACTATACACAATTATTAAGAATTCGAGCAGAATAATATTTATGAATCCGAGTAATGGATTTTGCATATAGAAGAAAAAAATACTCCATGTGAAATTAAAAATTAATTGCAGTATAAAGAGTCGTATCAGTGATTTTCGTCCGTAATGGGAGGAATTGAGTATAAGACCTAAAGAGATACCCATGCAGAGATAAAGTATAGCCCATGCGATCGGAAAGACCATATTAGGAGGTGTCAGGCTTGGTTTATTTAAGTAGGGATACCAGTTTAAAATAGAACTTTCTTGAATCTGTCCGGCTATAAATCCAATTAAGAAACAACACAGAATGGGTATAATAAATTTGTAAGCTTTTTTCATATATCGATAGATTTTGTTGATATAATAACACTTGTCCGTATTCTTTTGTTGAATCAAATTGAAACTAAGAACCTGTATAGATTTTGCATGGATCAGTTTTGAGAGTCTTTTTCGAGAATGTTTTTCTGTTTTTGTTCATCGGATATTTCGTTGTTTCCTTTGTAAAATAAGAAAATATACTCAAAAGTTTTCTGGAAATATCAAAGGTCGGATATGATCTAAAAAACTACCATTCGATTTCTGATATTCCTTTACTCTTAAAATATTGATTAGCTTTACTGAAATGTTTGCATCCGAAAAATCCTCGGTCTGCAGATAAAGGAGAGGGATGTGCGGCTGTTAAAACACAGTGTCGGTTACGGTCGATAAATGCACCTTTTCTCTGGGCATAAGAGCCCCAAAGCATAAAAACGATGTTTTCTTTCTCATCGTTTAGTATTTTAATGACAGCGTCGGTAAATTCTTCCCACCCCTTTCCTCTATGTGATCCGGCTTGATGAGCCCTGACCGTAAGAATAGCATTGATGAGTAATACTCCTTGATCGGCCCACCGTTCTAAACGTCCGGATTCAGGCATAGGTTTACCCAAGTCGTTTTCTATTTCTTTGAATATATTAAGAAGAGAGGGAGGAAAGGGAACTCCATCGAGTACGGAAAAACAGAGCCCGTAATATTGTCCCGGTTCATGATATGGATCTTGGCCGATAATGACAACCTTTACTTTGTCGAAAGGGCAGGTGTTAAATGCATGAAAGATAAATTTCCCAGGAGGATAAATCGTATGTTTGGAATATTCTTCTTTTACAAAATTTGTCAGATTATAGAAATATGGTTTGTCAAATTCTGGTTGTAGTCGTCTTTTCCAACTGTCTTCTATATTTACTTCCATGTATTCGATATTTTTGAAATCGGGTTTTAAATATAGTCAAATTCGATATATATTTTAAATTGGTTATATGAAAATTTGTTCTAATGAAGTGTGTCTTATAATTGAGAAAGTTTCAGGTTAACTGTTAAGAAGGCCGATGGGACAGTCCCTTACGGAAGTGTCCCATTGTTTTATAATTAGCCTTTTATTTGAACTGTAGATTTTCGATAGGCTGTTTAAGTGTTTGGTCTAATGGATGTGATTGGTAAGAAATTGTATTGAAATTTATATCTTTAAGATCGATACAGCGAATATTGTTATTGTAAGCGGTTTTGTAATATAGTTTCTTTTGTGTCAAGTCGATGGCAGAAGTCCATTGTGTTGCACTGGGTATATTCGGAGCTTTTCCTGGTGCAAATTCAACACCGATGGGAATATCGAAGTTATTAAGGATGTGAAAACATTGCAGTACCGTTTCGTCTGATGTATTTTGCTGGGGAGCTGTAGCTTTGTAAAAGGCTATTCTGACGAAACGAGAAGGAGGGGTGATGTCTCCGGGGATACCCAAGAAACCGGAGCCTGCACCGAACGGAAATATCGTGACATTTCCGATCTTTTGAACAGGAGCATTGCCAGGGAAAAGGTTGACGTAATTATTCAGATTGGTAACCTGCCATTTAAAGTCAGGAGAGTTTGTCAATACACCCACTTGGTTTTCATAAAAACATGGTTTTCCGTTTTCAAATTCAAGCACAACTTGTCTGCCGGAAGCTTCTCCTATACGCCAATGTACAGTCGAAGATGCTCCCTCTTTATCTAAAGAAACGATCCGTACTTGTTCAATGGCTTTTTTTACTTCATCGATAGTCGAAAAATTGGATAATATCCATGAGACGAATTGTAAATCGGATAATGTACGGCTGTTTTGTTTCTGGTCATATTCTGGATACTTTCCGTAATGAGGAAAATAAAATAATCCGGCTGATAATCCGGCTTCATTTAGACCTTCGGCAATAAATTCTTTTTGGATGATTGCAAGTCCGACAACACCATATTTGGATTTGAATTTTAGCCCGTTTATACCCGTTGGAGTATATGATGTCTGATTTAGATTACGGGGTATAATTACATATTCACTTGGTAAAAAGCTATCTCCCCACTCGATGGTTCGAGCTTGTACATATCCGCCGTCTTTGGCAAAAAAGGAAATTCCTGTACAGGCAAGAGCAGATGAAAGCCCGATGAGGAATAATGCAAAAGTTAAATAAAGTATTTTCATAATTCTTATGTGTTTATATATTAAAACAGTTATTTTGATGATATGTTTTGGGAAAATTGAAAAAATAAAGATGATATCCTGAATGTTGATAATTATACCGTATTTTTATCATTTTGAAAACTTACTTAGAAAAATAGTAATTTTTTTCTAAGTAGGATATGTTTTATACCTCTTTAATTTTAAAACATTCTTATAATTTTGTTTTTCATGTTTATTTATTATGATTTAAGTGCAATGTTGGTATAAAATAATGGTCAGAAGGTTAACTGTATTTTTGTTATTTGTATTTGTTTTTATTAGAGTAATTGAAGCACAGTCGATTATTGGAACATTGTTGGATGACGATACGCAACAACCGATAGAGGGGGCGACTATTCTTTTGCAAGCGGCAGATTCTGCTTATATAGGAACGTCGGTGTCAGGTACAGACGGAGTATTTATTTTAAATAATTATGTGAAAGAGTATTGTTTGGTAATACAGCATTTTTCGTACCAGACAAAACGGGTACTAAATAAAGGGATGATTGTAGATACTATTCGACTTATTCCGAAAGATTATGTTTTAGATGAAATTGTAATAAAGTCGGGACGTCCTTTTGTAAGAGTTAAGGATGGACATTTGGAGTATAATTTATCTGTTTTTCCGGGGAGTAGAATGGCTACTAATGCTTATGAAGCATTAGTAAAACTTCCGGGAATACAGGAGAACAAAGGCGTATTAGCATTGGCCGGAGCTGAAAAACTGACTATAATCTTAAATGGAAAACCCTCAACAATGAATGTTGGGCAGATAGAGACTTTTTTACGTAATACTCCGGTGAATCGTGTAGAAAAAGTTGAGGTAATGTATAGTGCTCCTCCCGAGTATCATGTAAAAGGAGCAGTGTTGAATGTAGTCATGAAACGTTCTGATAATTATTTTTTTCAGGGAGAAATTTGTGGTGATTATAAAAATCAATATTTCAATAGCGGTGGAATGAATGGAAATTTTCGTTTATCTATATCTAAAGCGATTTTAGATGTAATGTATAGTGCGGAAAATAACAAAAGTATGGAATATATGGATCTCTATTCTAAGCATACTTTGTTAGGGCAGATATATAATATTGAACAGAATGAACAACTTCGTAGTAAATATTGGAATCATAATTTAAGAACTGCGTTTGAGTATGATTTTAATGAGGAAAGTCATGTCAGTATATCATATACAGGCAATTATGTCCCTTTTCGACATAATAATAGTTTGACAACCGGAAATTATCAAACTGGGGATGTAGATAAATATATAAATACGAGGATGCATAATGTGACAGTGCGGTATAAGTCAGAATTTGGTCTTGATATAGGAGGAGACTATACTTATTATCATTCTGATAATAATCAGAATTTGAGAGTAAATTTTCAGAATGGAGAACAAGATTATTTTGACATGAAAAGCGGACAAAGGGTTGATCGGTATTCTAAGTAAATTTAGGGTATAAAAAAGAGAGCTACAAAATATAACTCTCTTTTTCAGTGGTGCCACCAGGAATCGTAATCTAACGATAAGTGGCTGAATATCTTTGATGTAACTTTTAGCTAAAGAAGTAATCTCCCGCTATTGCTCCACCGGAAGCTTGCTATATTTTGCTGTGTCTTGCGGAGTCGATTTCCTATTACTCTACAAAGGTAATGCTTTATTTTGAAATACAAGCAGATGCCTTGTGTTTTTGCTCCACCTCAATACGGATATTTGTTTGAAAGTTTTTAATTGAGAATATTATATTGCCTTAAATTTCATAGCATACTTCTCAGACTGAACATCTATATACATTTGATATTCCTTCAATTTTTTTTCTTTAGCTATATCATGTAATATCTTTTTGTTTATTGGTGATATATCTTTTCCATAATATATTGCAACTGGTGGTATTTCCGCAGTCAAATATGGCAACCCATATGAATTGGGTTTGTCAAGAAATAAGCGCCATTCCTTTTCATATGACCATTGAAGGGATTTATATAATGCTGACTTATTATTAAACAATACATCATCCAGTTTTGAAAATAATCCCATATGTCGTCCTAAAAAGCAACTCACAAAAAATGTTCCATCATACCTTTTATTGTCGTAAATGATTGGATATAGATTATGTACAATCCGATCCTTACATGTAAATTTATTACTGCAATTATCACATTTGATTTCTTGGCCTTTCAGGTTATATTCTAAAACAAAACCTTTATGAGAGTTTGCGTAATGAGACCACATTGTTATAGATTTGACATTTTCACTAAAACAAGCAATAAATGTACTTTTTCTTGAGAATGATTCTGCTTCACGAAATATATATTTATCGATTCTCTCAAAGAACTCCTCTTTACTCATCCCAAAAATCAAATTATTATTGTCAAGTTCTTCATCAGTAGCATTTATAATGGTTTCTTTCATTATTTTTGTAAGTTCTTCACCATATAATGATGCTATAAAATCAGGAAAAGATTCACCTTTTTTTAGACTATCTCTTAATTGCTTTATTTTTTCTTTTGAAGCACCTTTACTTATTGAGTCATATATATATTGTTTATCATACCTTATAAGACAATCATATGGATCATTGAATTTTTGTGCATTAACAGCATATATCAAGTTCTTATTAAATGCATCAAATTGTATTTCTGAACATTCACGATATCTGAATAATTTTTGTGGAATTATGTTATGTGCATATTCTACCAAAGGCTTTAACAAAGGCACTCTTTCTTCATACGGCATAATCTCTGGGATTACAGTTTCTTCCAATATTTTTTTAAATTTACGTATTTTGACTTCCATATTGATTCCTATTAAATTACAAAATATATTTTGCTAAATGCCTATTATTAAAACTTCTTGTCGTTCAGCATTATTCTTATTTAATGCAAATCCATGTTTTCCAAGAAAACAGATATGTGTTGTTTGTTTATATCTATGTATAACCTCCTCCAACTCCTGTATTGATGGATATCCTTCCGTTGTATAAGATAGTGCAATTATTGAATCTCGATGTCTATGTATTAGTTTATCTAACTCGTAGATGTAATTGTTTCTTTTTTCAAATTCCAGATTCTTTCCAATGTTAATTTCTAAATTTACTTTTCCTCTATCTATAAAATTTGGTATTTCACCATAATTCATTAGACCTTCTAAAAAATGATATCTGTTATGATAAGTTATTCCGCTACTATCTTTTTTAGGAAAATACGGAGTGTCTATGTATACTAAATCCGCATGTCTATAACAATTTAAAGCAGAAGTATTAGTAATTTCTACTTTAGGTAACAACTCAAATTGAAATTCATTTAATTCTTTAGTAAACTTGATAAATAAATCTTTGAATGATTGCTCCCATGTGACTTTATTACCAAAGTTCGCTTTTACAAAATTTGTTCTCAAATTTAAATTCTTACGATGGAACAAGTTAAACGGACGTTTTATCATACAACTCTGAAACAAGACATAGAATGCACTTGCTTTTTTTTCTTCTTCTAGATATTGTATATTTTGAACAACAATGTCAATAGTCTCATCTTCATCAGGTGTGTAGTATACATTGTGAAAATTGTTTGCTATGATATTTTGATATTCTCGCCCACTAACCCGTTGAAGAAGGCTCAAAGCATCAGCTTCTGTAAAATTACCACGAGGAGAACACAATAGTGCCTTTGCTATCTCACAATTAAAAGATAAAATGTCATTATATATTATGCTCTTACCCTTTTGAGCCATATAGTATGAGACAATACCAGTCCCTCCAAATAAATCCAACATAGAGTCAAAATTTATTTGGTAAGCCATTAAAGCATCCCATATTTTATCCAATAAACGGCGTTTTGAACCATAATATCTAGTTATTGGGAGCTTCATCTCTTATTAGAATTTTAGATAATTTAAATTTTAGCTTTTCAAAACAAGATTCTGTAAAACATAGTAACTCTTGATTACTATCTAGTGGCACAGAAAAACTATATGCACATCCCTTCATATTGGGTCTAGCTACATTGTATTCATCGCTTTCTTCTTTATTTCCGCAAACATTTAATGTTTCTGAACCAAAATTTCCAACAATCATAAACTTTAAGTGATCTGCTATTTCAGAATTATATTGTAACCATTTATTGCATTTTTTTTGATAAGAAACAATGTAATCTATTGTTAAATTTGTCTTTAATTCAATTATATATATATCAGTACCATTAAATGCAATAACATCAACCTCATATTTGCTATTATTAATAGATAAATTTTGATTTACGATAAAGTCAATTCTTTCGTTTTCTTGTCTTATCTCATTGAGTGCTAAAGTAAAAAAATCTTCGTAATACCTCAATAAATAGTAAAATGCTAAATTGGGTTTCAAAACCTTTGCGATTTTACCATTGCACTTATTAATCTGATTATGTCCACGAATATTATTTAATTTATTGTCCTTTTTATAGATGTAATGAAGTAATTTATATGCACTAGAACCAGCCTTATCTTTTTTATGTATTCCTATGAATGGTTTGTCATTATCGTTATAAGAGGAAAAAAATTCATAGTTTTCTAACTCAGATAGTCCATCAACTATCATAATGTCATTAAAACAATTTTCAATTCCATCTATTTTACTGATGTATTCTTGAGGAATAAACAGGTTATTAGTCAAATAAGACAATCTATTTGTTACATCTTCATTTTTTGCTAATTCTAAAAATGCTTTTTGCTCTTCGTTACATTTAAAATTAGGACTGTCTAAACTTTCTGATTTGTGATGATATACACCGTTTTTCAATTCCCGCCAAATAGCAGTCAAGTTTTGTGGATATAGTTCTTTAAAGTCACTAACTAGTGGAATAATCAAATTATTTAGGCAGATGCCATCAAAGTTTAAAATAGAATCTTTTGTTTTACTTGAGAAACAAAAGATTTTATCTGTTTCTTTCAATTCTTCATCTTGAACTTCTTTAAAGAAGTTGTGATTGAGCCAAAATTCTGAAACATCCAAATTATACGTTTCGTACTTATCCACTGGACTGCAAAAATCAGTTTTATAATAAATGGGTGAATATATACATCTAATGTCAGCAGATTCTAAAGCATTTTCTGCTTCTATATCATAAATGCCTTTATTAATCATATCATCAAACCTATCTCCTTTTTTTGTATCAATAGCTTTTAATAATAGCATAATAGGATTTGATTTTTTTAAAAATTTGCTTAATAAAGACTTCATTTTCTTTGGATCACAGCCTTTTGTTACGCATAGTAAAGAATCATCTTTATGGATGATGGAAAGTACATTGTCGATAAATGTATTATTAAAGTTTTCTTTACTGTAAATTGATTCGATGATATAATCTTTTAGTATATGTAGGACTTGATTACTTACAGACTCTTGAGCGGCAAAGTTCTCGTATTCATTTAGAACATTCTTTTCTATATATTGTTTGTACTCAGCGTATGCATTAGCACATGAATCTTTAACAGCACTGTATTCTTTTGGTAATTCTATTGAATCTATTATATTAATTCCTCCTACTCTAATGTACAAATTCCAATAAGGAACTAACATATCAATTATAGGAACTGATATTTTATATACTTTATAAAGTTCATTTCTTTCAAACATAACTATAGCCCCTTTGTGTATTCAACAATAGCCTCTTTCAACTCCTCATTATCATAATTATCTACAAATAATGTTATCAGTGCCATTAACTCAATTGGATCATAGATTATGATATTTTCAACGTTGTCAATGCCATAGTCTAGTAAATCAGAGTTTGAGATGCCTAATCCCTCAGGTTTGAAAATGTATAATTTATCAGTGGGGAATAATTGTTGTACATTTTTAATCCTACTTATATTAGTATCATAATCATTTGTAAATAAAAATATATAGCTCTTTTTTTTCTCAGAGACTCTAACCATTTGATACATTTGTGCCTTAATAATATATTCATCAAGATTATTACTTGTTATACTAAGGTAATTTTCTAGAGGAGCAAAAAACTTTGTATGAATTCGAACTTCACTACCTTCTTCTTTTAGAGCTTTTATTCTATTTGCCAATTGTACTCCTAAATCAGAATCTTTGAACTTTTCTCTCCACGATTTATATTCACGGACCGTAAGATTGTTATATAGGCTTATTATAATTTCATTTGTATGAGCTAAATGCTGTTTCTCTATTTTACTTACAATTAAATCAATATTCTTGTCTTGACATGATTCTCCCAATATAGTGCAAAGTGATTCTGCAAGTTGTTTTATTTCTTCTGGATTAGAAATACTTTTTAATTCATGAGTAGATGTTGCAATTCGACGACCAAATGCTGGATTATAGGTTTCTAACGGCATTGATGACCATTTGCCAGCATCTGTAATTGAAGCAATTAACATATGGCCATGAATTAGACCTGCCATATCAATCAATTCCCTAAAAGACGTCAAATACGACTGGAATCTTGCACGTGATTTTTCTTCTATTTTTTCAAGTTCATCAATACAGAATAGTATATAGTAATTATTCAGAGCAAGTATATTTAAGAAAAAAGCCAGAACTTCATGTCTATTATAATCTGAGAACTTGGCGATGTTGTACTTATCAAATGAACGCTTGTCATATTTAGCACCGGTACCAAGTTGAATAAGTTCCAATAAATTATCATCATTGGTTTGATTCGCAATGATGGCATCGGTATATCCTTGCATTACTGCAAACGAGTTCTTATAATCATTACATGCAGTTTTCAGTACAGTTTTGGAAGAATGTTTGAGAAACTCCTTCAAAGAAGTTGCATGGCTTTGTTGTAAAAGATATAATAAAAATAAATTTAAATCGTATTTGTCTACATCTGCTCGCCATGTTTCGCAATGCACATTATACTTTGGATATATTTCAAAAAAATACTCCAAATATTTCAACAAATTAGTTTTTCCATTCCCATATTGACCTTTTATAAGACAATATTGGAATGAAGTGTCAATTTGAGATAAATAATTAGATAGTTTGTTTTTTACATCATTTAGTCCTATTATAAAGAACGGAAGATGAGGTGCAATACCCACACTTAAATCTTTCTTGATTATATCTATATTGTCATTTTTAGGAGTTAAGTTCTCCCAAAGCTTCTCCAAATTCATATTCTTTCTTCTTAATTATTTTAATTTTAAGTATAACTTTATCTCCTATTTGAAATCTACGTCTTTTATCTATAGAAGAAACAGTGTTGGATAACAATATTATAATATTTTTTTTATTCTCAATGTAGAACTCATTTAGAAATTTAGAGAATCTATTATACCCCATTCTGAGCTCAGACATAATGTCATATAGATTAACATAACCTAAATCAGTTTTTCCTTTCTCATATAGCTTATAATAGCTATCTAAGAACTTTTTATATTGTTTGCTTTTTGCTAATTCATTTTTAAGTGTTTTTTTCTTGAATTCTTCATATGATGAATATTGTTTCAAGTATTTTTGGTAAAATTCCGGGTAATTTTTCAGAAATATCACCCATTCTTTTTTTAAGTCACCGTTCTTTTTTGCTATATCTAATTGAGAAATCCAGGATATCATGACTGAAAGATAATTATCTCGAAAACTTCTAACATATTTTCGTTCCAGATCATTGCCTATACTCTTTTGATATATAAGGGATAGGTGTGTTGGATATTCACCCTTTTCAACTTCGTTTTTAGTTAAAATTAAAGCGATTATTAAATCGGAATTAATTTCCAATAGAAATCTTAAAATAAGTTTCTTTTCATCCTTGCTTAATGTATAAAAATTTCTATTTGCATATGACAAATCTAAACCGTCTTTTGTTAGTTTATATTCAGAATCAATCAAAGCCATTTTTTTTGCTAATGAAATATAATAGCTTGTATTTTTATAGGTTTTGTATATCAGTCGATCTTCGGCTGTATTTCTTTTTTGCAAAATGTCTCTAATTCGATTCTGTAAATCACAATTGGATATTATTCTCAGAACAGTTTCTGCATCATTTATGCCAATGCACCCTTCACTCCATGGATTGGTTAATTTACGATGCTTTATTACACTTTTAATATGGTTAATATAGAAATCGTAATAAAAGTTATTCCTCTTTCCTTTATTCCATTTTCTAGCAAACATGCAAACCCAACATAAACTTTTCAATGGCTTATTGAAAGGCCTATGCAGTCCTATTATCATTCGTCGTTGATTTGTAAGCTCCATTATGTTCGCATTAATATACACTATACCCAATTTACAGAACAAAGATAGCGATATTTCCTCATATATTCATATTCAATACCCAATAATTACTATTGCAAATATTTATCAATGATTTGTTAGTAAAATAAATATAAACAACAAATGGGTAAAATATAGAGATTTTTGTAGGTTGTTTTTGCTACAAAAATTAGGTAGCTAAACAATGTTTCAGTTTAGCTGTATTGTAAAAGTTTATGATTGAAATGTTCGCAAAAATTTATGTTGAGATTTTATCATAAATAAAATAATACAATAATGACTTGTAATATAGATGCTTATTGTTTTATAATATGTAATAACCTTTCGATCATTTTTTTGAAGCTAATGTTTCTCGTATATGTAGTTGTTTTTTTTCGTCAATACCAAATAAATTATAAAGCATAGCGTTCACATCTCTATTATAATCAATGATTCCATTTTCATCTGAATAATCCAATAAGTCTGGGACTTTCTTAGCTAATGAAGTAAGCGATTCGTCTGTAAGCAAAAATGCAAAACGGATTATTTCACTTGTGGCATATTTGAAAAAGTTTATAGCTTCCTTTTCTGTCGCAAATGTTTTTAACGCCACACGTGAACGTCTGGAAAATATAAAGTCACTTGACCCACTATTATACTCTAAATTGACCCATCAAA
>OJMK01000219.1_pt1 | contig 66149 bp, 40 predicted proteins | sample 1597201 | NCBI WGS metagenome assembly OJMK01 (sample SAMEA2452125, study PRJEB22498) | human gut metagenome | reverse complement strand
TCGTAACTGTACTTCATAAAAAACACCCCAAAAGTTTTGTGTCTAACTTTTGGGGTGCAGTACAAAAGTCGGATAGCCCCTTCTATTTCATCAATATATCTCAAATCGAGAACCTTATTTACCGAAATTAAATAACGAAGAAGGCTCGTGCTCACGATCCATAATTGCTTTCAACTCTTCCACTTTTTCAGGATATTGAGCAGCAACATTATTATCTTCATGAGGATCTTCAGCTATATTATACAATTCATGTGTCGGATTTCCCGAACTGATCTGTTGACGAATAAGTTTCCAATCTCCGGCACGTACGGCCTGACGCCCACCTTCCTCATGGAATTCCCAATACAGAAATTCGTGTAACGGCTGTTCTCCTTTATTTAATAAAGTAGGCAAGATAGAAATACCATCCATTGCTTCTTCTCTCCAATTCGAATCAACACCTAATAAGTCTACAAATGTAGGCATCATATCCCATCCGGCAGCCTGAATATGACTTATACTACCGGGTTGAATTTTTCCAGGCCAATAAGCAATATAAGGTACTCGCATACCTCCTTCGTAAAGAGCTCTTTTAAGTCCTTTCAAACGTGATTCCGTATTGAAGAAATAAGGATCGGCACCACCCTCTTGATGAGGACCGTTATCACTTGTGAAAATGAATAAAGTTTTATCGGCAATACCTTGTCGTTCAAGCTCTTCAATTATCTGACCGACATAAGTGTCCAAACGAGTAATCATCGCGGCAAATTGTGTGCGGGGGTTTAAAGCCGTCCCGTAATCACCATCAGAATAAAAAGGTTTAGGCTCATAAAACTTATTCCTATACATTTCCACAATACTGTCTTGAGGCTGTGTCAACTCAGCATGAGGTATCGTATAAGTAAAATATCCGAAAAATGCCTTGTCCTTATTATCTCTGATAAATTTAAGTGCATGCTCGTGAATCGCATCCTGTGAATAACGTCCGTTTTGATACTCCTTCGTTTTATTATTCCACAAATAATCAGGATAATATTTATGAGCTTTACGTTGACAGTTATACCCATAGAAAACATCAAACCCCATATCATTTGCTTCTCCTCCCGATCCGGGATATCCCATTCCCCATTTACCGAAACAACCTGTGACATATCCGTTTTCTTGAAAAAGATTTCCTAATGTTTTTACTTCCGGATCAAGAGGTTCCTGCCCTTCAGGTTGTATCTCTCTATTTCCACGAATTTTGGTATGTCCTGTATGCTGTCCTGTCATTAAAGATGCCCGGGAAGGAGCACTTACAGCCGTACTTGCATAAAATTGAGTGAAACTCATTCCCTGCTGCACGAGTTTCGTCAGATTCGGAGTCGAAATCATTTGCTGCCCGTAGGCCTCTATATCGCTGTAGCCCATATCGTCACATAATAAGTAAATCACATTAGGACGATCAGTAGTCGCAACGGCATCTTTCACTTGTGCTTTACATAAAGAAGACGGAAATAATAAACTGCCGGACAGATATAAAAAATATTTTGAATTCATCGGTATCTTTTCGTTTTATGAAATTAAAAAATCAAGATCTATTATAAAGTTTCAATGAAAGAGGTTTCTGTCCCTCAATCTTAACCATGAGAATAACAAACTCTTCAGGACATCTTAGTTTATATTCGCAATTTACATCAGAGGGAACAAACTTTCCTATAACCTGCCCGGAAAGATTAATCACTTTCACAGAACATTTTTCCGGAAGACCTTTCATCCGGACTATGCCATCCGACAAAAAAGCCTTCACTTGAGTAACCGAAACATTTTCCACACCGGTAGATGTAAAAGGAACACGATAAAAATACCAACCCGATCCTGTACCTACCCCAGCATTATATAAAACAATTTTCCATAAACCATCTTTTGCATTCAACAATAAACCATCGTTACCTTCATATTTTATAGAATAACTTCCGTTTGCATTACCACTGGGTTCTATGACAAACTCGCTCCCGTTTACCTCAGCAGTCAACTCTTGCGTTTCCAAAACTCCAGAACTGTAAATCTGTTTCATACTGGTTTTATTAATAATCTTAACCCTATTTCCAGAAACAGATTCTAACCTCCACAAAAATTTATCGCTTATATCAGCCGGACGTTCAGCACGTAAATTAGAAGAATATTCTCCCGTAGGATTTTCATCATAAGCGATATAACGGTTTGCTCGCTCCGTAGCCGTATGAGCATTTTTTATCTGAAACCATATCGGATTTGCTTCGGTACTCGTTTGAGGAGCAGATAACTCGGGCTCTACGGTAGAAAAAACAGCAATAATATGCATGCTCTCATTTACCGTAAAGGTGTATGCCTGATCTCGGCTTATAATATCTTGTCCAACTTTCCACCCTTCAAAATTTACAGCAGAAGAAGAGGGTTCGGCCTTCACCGTAACAGAAGAACCTTTATCATACCTACCATTTGCATTAGCAACTGTCTCAATAACCGCCGTACCTAAATTATCATTACTAGAAGAAACACTTATATAACAATCATCATGATCGGTCTTGTCCATAACATAAACAACAAAATCATACACACGTCCTCCAGAAACTGCAACATCCGGGCCTGAAGGCCGGGACGAGTCTAATCTTACACGTATCCGGGCTTTTCCCAATTCTGCATCAGCAGGAACTTGAAAAGAAGCAGTAAACCCCTTATCTCTCATACTTAAAGAGGACTGATCTTGACTAACAAAGACACCGTCACGATCCCAATCTGTATAAATAGTAACAAATTGTCCGGAGATAGATACATTTTCCTCAATAATTAAATCGAACTGGCGTTCTTTCTCCACCAAAGTAGTAGCTTTAGAAACAATTATAAAATGCCGGTCAGGCGTAGAGGCAACAGTATAGCCTAAAGGATAACGAACAGCATCTCCGGATGTAATAGCAGAAACGATATATGCACTCCCGGCCTGACCAGAAGGCATTTGATAAATCGGGTTCTTAACATTCATAGAACCCAGCCTGATCATCGTCTCAAAAGGGTTATCTGTTATATACTCTTGAGCTTTCAACCCGGTAAACAGAGTACTCAGAAATAACAAAAAAAACATCAATAAGCTTTTTCTCATTTTCTTATTTTTTATCAAAAGATACTCCTATAAGGCTTCGTCAAACTATATCCTCAAAATTTTATACCTCACTTTTAGGATACACTTTGCTTTTTCCCATAAGGAAGTATCTTTCTGAATGAAAAAACTAAACTTTAAATCTCTTTATTTTTTAATAAACTTAATAGTACGAGCACCGTTATCCATTTTTACTTTGGCTATGTAAGTGCCCACCGGAAGGTTCTGTAAATTTTGTGTTCCCTTTCCTTCATACACCAAAGATCCGGTTATATTATAAACTCTTAATAAAGAACTCTCTGGAGAATATAAAATAGATGTCGTGCTATCAAAGTAAACATTTGCCAATTGGACGTCCTTAATTCCGGTCAACGGTGTAAAGGTTGCATTTATCTCTACATCCTCAGCTATCGTAATCCAATATGCAGCTCCGTTTTCGAGAAATTCCTGTAAACGATCAACTCCATTGATAAAAAGCGCACTTATCTCATAATCAGGTTCTAATACTACTGATATCGTAATAGCCGTATTTTTCTGCAACTCCGTTCCCGAAGGAATTTCTTCTCCGTCGGAATCTTGCGTTACTTTCAACTTCCCACCCGTCAATTCGGACGGATATGTAACCGTATAGACCTGCTCATTCATAAATTCCACTGTAATTTCACTGGCTTCAGACAGAGTGAATCCCGAGCCATCTATCGCTACACCGTTCACTTTGATTGCCTTAACTTGATAATTAACATCAGGGGTAGCTTCTACCGTCAACCAAGTCCCCTCCTCTACGCTACTGCCGCTTTCTACTATGGCATCTCCGTTCTTAACAACAAAACTTCCTCCGACTACCGTACCTTCATAGGTTACATTGTAAGCCGGTAACTCGGCCTTATAAAAAACCATCCCGAAGCCTGATGTACTCCCATTTCATACACCGTTACTCCATAAGCTTTCTGTGTATCGCCATTTTGTGAATCCATAGCATTCAGATATGCAGGCTGAGCACTTGCTCCTAAATAATTGAAACAATACTGTTTATCTGCACAATCAGGTTGTCCGGTAGAGCTACTCAACGCCATTACCCACTCCACACCTGTTTCTGTAACGGTAAGAAGAGTGTTAGCTCCCGTATTCGGGCTGATACCGGCCTCGGCAAACACCCGCATTCCCGCACGATTCACAATATAAACTTTATTATCGGCACTTCCTTTTTCAAGACGCCACAAGTATCTATCGTCAAGTTGGGAAACCGGAACTCCTTCATCAAATTTTTCTGTTCTTAATTTTAGACCATCCCAAAGTAAAAAGCGGTTCTGACGGTTTACATCGCTCATATGGGATGACATCATTGTGTACCACACCGGCGCTTCTGCCGTACTTATTTGAGGGTCTACACAACCTTTTACTGGAACCACTGCGGCTTTGACAGAGAAAGATCCGATAAAAAAACTGATCAATACTAATAAGCCAAGTAATAATTGTCTATTCATAAGCTTAGATTTATTTAATTAAACAATAGATTAACTCGTACATCAATTCGATAAATACAATGTAAAACCAATGAAACTATAGTATAGACAATTTATCAAATTAAAAAACGACAACTATATACAAAAATCTCTTATTTTACAATTATTATAAATCATAATACTCTGGCTGTTCGAATAAAATCTTACTTTTTGATAAACTTGATCGTACAAAAACCTTTATCAGTTTCTATTTTTGCAATATAACTACCGGCTAAAAGCTCTACCAGATTTTGTGTTCCCATTCCTTCAAACACGAACGAGCCGGTAATATCATAAACTTTTACTTTTGCCTCCAACGGAACATATAAAACCGAAGTAGAACGGTCAAAGTAAGATATCGGGGTCTTTTCATCCCGAACTCCGTCTAAATATGTAAAGGTTATCGTTATGTTTACATCTTCAGTAACCGTAATCTGATATTTGCCTCCGTTATTTAATAGATCAGAAAGGCAATCTTCATCATTAACAGTAAATGAGCCTACTTCATATCCCGGGTCAGCTATCGGTTCGATTGTTATAACCGTATTCTCTGATAATTCCGTTCCGGAAACGACACTACAATCATCTTCTTCGTTTCTGACATTAAGATACCCTCCGGTTAAACTTTCCGGATAAGTTACTTTATACAAATTTTGATTATGACCCTGAACATATTCCGGCACTTGAGAAGTCGTATTCTGATAATAAGTTACCCAACTCAATTCCTGAATCGTCCCTTTCATCAAATAAGCAGCACAATCGCCTCCCGCACCTTTGCTTTGAAACTCCGTTAAACCGACATCCGAAGAACTGAATTTATAATAATACAACAAGTTTTCGGGAATTCGGGCATATCCTGCTTGAGAAGACTTGATTTGCTCAGGTGTTAAAGCAACATTCCATAGTTGGACATCCTCGATATCTCCGGCAAAATCCATGCATCCGACAAAAAATACAGTCTCATCGGGCAACAGACGGAATCCTTCTCGATTCAATATTTCGGATGCCACTTCTTCTCCATTCTTATACAAAGTTATGGTTTTATTTTCACTGTCTATTACTAAACTTATAAATGCCCATTCTCCGATCGACAGTGCTACATCTGTCGTAACCGTTACATCATCACCGTAGCCGCCATTACCGTAACAACGTGTAAAAAAGCCTAATTTACCATTAGTCAAACGCACGGCAAAAGAACCTGATCCAACATAAAATGCTGACTGTACCGCACCCATTATATCTCCGTTGCTTACCGACGGATTTACCCATACGGACATCGTAAAAGTGCGTATGCGCTCATCTCCGACTTGAGTATCTACCGTATGGTTTCCACATAATTTATCGTCAAACTGGAAGCGATAATGATTATTTCCGTCTGTCTGAGGAATACGGATTGCAGAACCAGCAATAACCGGTATTCTTTCGCTACACTCAGCCGCAATCGTTACAGCTTCTGTCACTGTCATCGTATAAACTCCTTCGTGAAGACTTCCCATCCGATTTTCTCCATTAACCGTAAATGCAGTTAATTCATAGTTTTCATCAGCACTTACCGAAATAGTTATTTCTGTGTCGTGTTCTACACTGCTTCCCGAATCTATTGGCATATCACCTGCCATTACTGAAATTTTTCCATGCGCAGGTTGTTCAAAAGAAACGACAAAATGGGTAACAACTTCACCTCCTTCATTATAAGGAAGTCCTTCCGGCAATACTTCATATAAAGTCGGTATATTCGATTCGTTCCAAATAATTTTAAGCTGAGATATATTATCCAAATCGCTTACATCTACCTCCGTACAATAATCATCCAAAAATCCTTTATCCACCCATTCACCATCTGCCAGGACTTGAATCGACGGCTTATCCGCTGCGGTTGTAAATTGAGTATAATGGTAAATCTTTACCTTTTGGATCAATATATTCTCAGTAAAACGATAAATCAAGTGTCCTGCTTTATCCGACTTATATCCGTTCATCAGCGAACGATCATCCAATACAGATATCGGATTCCCATCTTGATCACTTGCAACCGGCGTAGTTCCTGAGACAGATGCAGAAAACTCAGCAACCTGCAACCAATTATTCAAAGAAACAGAAGTCAACCGCATCCTGACATAACGTCCGTACTTCCCACCGGCATTACAAGAGAACACCGAATTATTAGCTTCTATTTCCGATGCAGTAAAAGTCGACACTTCCGTCCAGCTCTGCCCATCACCGGATATTTCTACCACACCGCTGCCTGTCGGACGATCATTCGAAGTAAATGTCAATGTTATATCGAAAAACGGAAGTGTTCCTCCGTAATCAAGTGTAATATAATCACCGACAGCTTGAGCGCCGTCTTTCCAAAAATAAGTATCGACATCACCATCGATCACATTCGTTACAGAATATGTGCTATAGACACTCATGTTGGTTGTTGCTGTTACAGTCCCCGGAGTCGTCCCGGACACGGACATCGTAAATTCATTTTCCGGAATTTCCTGCACTTTCCCGCTATTATTATGAATCCGAATATATGCCATATCCATAACAGAACCATCCGGTGTAAACACAGTCCATTCCTTACCGTTAATAGAATATTCGAATGCAAACTTCTCCGCCATAGAAACAGGAAGCGTGTTCACCGATACACTTTTTATCGCATTAAAATAAATTCCTACATATTCCCCATCTTTTAAAGAAACTCCGGATAAATTTCCTAAAACGACACTTGATTCTCCTAAGCTTATCTGCGGTCCGTTAAGATTCTTCACATTAGTAATGATAACTATATCTCGCGACCGTTCAGGCAAAACTGGAGCTTTATCTGCAATTTTGCCGATAATCCAGTCTGCAAAAGGCATCATATTGACATCGGAGGGAGTTACCTCATACGATTTTTTTTCTGTCGATGTGCCCGAACCTTCCAATGCAGGGACAAAAAAATCCGGATCGGTATGTATCTTGGCATATTCTTCTTTTGCTACTAAAAAATCAGTCCACTGACTATTCTCCCCTGATTGAAGCAATGTGAGTGATTTTAATATTATATTACTCATCGACTGTAATTTAGCTATCCAATATTTCGTTTCTTTATAAAACAACACATGATCAGAATCACCACTATGCTCCATTGTTCGCAAAAGAACGCACGCATCATAAATTTTTTGCATTTCAGTAACCAATTGACCTGTAACAGAAGGTAATTCCCCGCTTGCAGAATAAGATGATTTAAACGTATCGAATAACGGCTTAAGCTCATCCGTTTCTTTCAATTCTATACCCGATTCAGAATGAATGGCAAAAGTCCGCATAGCGTTCCTCAACTCTTCATCGTCTTTGACCAAACTCCGGATAGAAGCTTCCCAATTAGAAACTTTTTCAAAACGAGCCGGATTCCATGCATAATCAGCGCCTCCGAAAAGAGCGACTTTCGAAGCTTGAGCTTGTCCCATCGGATTAAGCATCAAACCTCTTAAAGAGGGTATCGGCTCAGAATCTTCAATAGTCCAGTGGGCTGTCACTCCACGCATATAAATTCGTTCATCATGATCGTCATTCACCGGATTATTCCACCACATTACCGGATTACGGCCAACACGTCCCGCCATATCGGCACACGAACTGCCTCGAATATTCGAAAAACAATCATATCCTGTAAAGGCAATTACCACATCCGAATCGACGCTTTTCAAAGAATTCAACGAATAAGAGCCGCCATAGTTGAGCGCATAAGCTGTCGGGACAAAAAACAGAGGACAAACCATCTCATCTTTTGTCGCCGAAACGGTATTATATTTTTCTTTCAATTTCTTTTGTACCTGATCTGCCAAATATGCCTGCATATTTCCACTCGGTGTATAAGTAATGTCATCGATAAAAACACCGAAACCTCGAACTCCTAACCCGTAGAGATGATCGAATTTATTCATGATCGCCTCTATCCCGGGATCCATTGCCGATTCACTGGAAAAACTTATGCCGTCCTGCATCGCCGGATGAGCTGCCCAAACAAAATTAACGTTACAGGCTTGTGCCTTAGCAGCTATCGTTCTCAAATCGTCTTGAGTAATCATTCCTTGTTCTTGTTCGGCCTGAGTAAGCGATGTAGGATAATCTCTACGCCAATATCCCAAATGATAAGGATCGGCCTTAGGTCCGTAAACGAAAAGGTTCATTTTATAGCGTTTACAATATTCCAACAAACTCAAACGATTTTCCACAGAGTACGGATAACCGTAAAAACCCTCTACAATACCTCTGTACTCCATATAAGCATAATCTTCGAAAACAACGGTAGTCAACTTATTTTCCTCCATCTGTTCAAACATCTGCTCCAATGTCGCCATACCGTAATAGGCCGATTCTTTATCATTGCCCAAAATAACGATATCTCCAAAAGGATGGTTTTTATTGACCTCCAATATATAAGGATCGAATTTATTACTTCCGTCGGCAAATACCGAACGAGAAACAGATGAAGCCCGATCCGCAGCCTTTCCCGAACCATTCACTCCAAGCCAAATATTGGTTTGAACAGACGAAGCTGTTCCCGCTTCATTGACCGACATGGTAAAACCGGCATTCTCAACTACTTCTCTCAACCGGTCTATTGTCGTCGTATGTATATCGTCTTCAATAATTACATTAAAAACGGGAGATAATTCTACAGTTTGATTTCCCATAGTCATCTTCTGCGGTATAGGATAAACAGTATAAGACTGGCTATACGACCGAAGAACAAACAACAAGAAAATAAATAAAATGAGATGTTTTGTTTTTTTCATAATAAAGAGGTTATTCAATAAAACAACAAAATATTGACAGATTAAAAACCTGTTTTAAATTTTATCCGAGATGAAATAAAAAAGAATTGTAAAAATTCTTTTCATAAAAATCAAACAGTTTTTAAATAAATATTCAAGATCCGGTCTGAATTTTCCGATAAAAATATTATCCTCACCGAATAGCCCGCTATCCTCCTCGCAAAACGATAAAATATCCTCGAAAGATATTCCCAAACCTGACCCAAGTAAAACCCAGACAGGCTTTAAGAGTAAAAATAAAGGGGGAAGACAACCGGGAAATCCGATATCACTCCCCCCTAATAAAACAGAAATTCTAAAACTTATTTTTTAATAAACTTAATCGTACGGATACCATTATCCGTCTTCACTTTAGCAATGTAAGTACCAACAGACAAATTTTGCAAGTTTTGTGTTCCTTGGCCTTCGAATACAGCAGACCCTGTTATGTTATATACTCGCCACATTGCCCCCTCCGGTGCATGCAATATCGAAGTCGTACGGTCGAAATAAACTTCTGTCAATTTAGCCCCGGATATTCCTGTCAACGGCGTAAAAGTCACAGTCAGTTCAACATCCTCTGCTATCGTGATCCAGTATTCTCCACCATTCTCCGACAACTCAGTCAATCGATCTACTCCGTTGACCGTGAAACTTCCGATTTCATAGCCCAATTCAGCTTCCGGAACAATCGTGATAGCCGTATTTTTCTGCAACTCCGTTCCCGAAGGAATTTCTTCTCCGTCGGAATCTTGCGTTACTTTCAACTTCCCACCTGTCAATTCGGTCGGATATGTAACCGTATAGGTCGCACCCTTAAACTCTGCTACAAGTTCCACTGATCCTTCTACCGTAATCGTAAACGTCTTGTTGACTACCGTCTCCAATATGCTTTCTCCATTGTTAGTTAATTTCGATAATCGGGTCGGATCACTGTAAACCAAACTACCCGTCAACTCTGTCCCGTATTCAACCAATGCTCCGCTCGAAAGACTGCTGCTACCGTTCTTCAACACCAATTGTCCGTCTCCCGTACTCGTGAACGTAACCGAATATTTTTTCTTCGTGAAGACCGCAGACACTGTTATATTTTCCTGAACATTGCTTAGCGTCAGCTTTCCGGATTCTAAAGACTCTTTCTTTTCGTCTCCGTTGACCAACAGAGATGATAACTCGTAATGTTCATTCGCCAATACCGTCAGTACGACATCGCTACCTCTATCAAACTCGCCTTCATTGTCCAACGGCATCTCTCCTATACTTGCCGACACAGTTCCGCCTTCAACCGGTGAATATCTGTAAACCAGCTTATTCGTAAATTCTACTGTAATTTCACTGGCTTCAGACAAATTGAAACCTTGACCGTCTATCGTTACTCCGTTTACTTTGATCGCCTTAACCAAATAGTTCTCTTCCGGAGTAGCTTCTATCGTCAGCCAAGTTCCTTCATCTACGCTACTGCCGCTTTCTACTATGGCATCTCCATTCTTAACAACAAAACTTCCGCCTTCGGATGTCCCTGTATAAGTAACTATATGCTGAGCTTTAACATGTCCTTGAACATATTCAGGTACTTGAGGTGTATAAACATACATTTCTACAGCATAACCAAAATCAGGATCTTGAGTCCATTTTACAGTGCCATAAGCTAATTCGGCAACACATTCACCTCCAGTACCTTTATTAGGGAACTGTGTTATATCAACATCTGCCGAATTAAATTTATAATAATACAACAGATCTTCAGGTGCTTGAGTATAGCCTGCCCGGGAAGCTTTAATTTGCTCCGGAGTTAAAGCTCCTTTCCATAATTGAATATCTTCGATATCTCCTGTAAAATCCATATTTCCGACAAAGAAACAAGACTTATCCGGCAACATTCCGAAACCATCCCGCTTAAAATTTTGCTGAGTAACCAACTCACCATCTTTATACAATGCGATTGTCTTGTTTTCATCATCGATAACTGCAGTAATAAATGCCCACTCTCCTATTGGCAAAGCAACTCCTGTCTTCACATTTATATCATCTCCAAAGTTACTAGGTAATGTCACACAACGAGAGAACAATTCAAGATTTCCATTTCTCAAACGAACCCCGAAAGATCCACTTTCTACATAATATTTAGACTGTACCAAACCTAAGATATCCCCTGTTGTACCTGCAGTTTTCACCCATGCAGACATAGTGAAAGTGCGAATACGCTGATCATTATCCGTACTACCATTTGTATGACTTCCTAACAACTGATCATCGAATCGGAACATATAATGGTTATTTCCAGACTTTTCAGGTATATGAATTGCAGAACTAGCTACAACCGGAGTACTCTGTTTACTGAATGTAGCAACCACAGTCAAGTCTTCAGATAGAGCCGGTAATGTCAAAGTATTACCGACAACTTCACCTGCTTTTTCTTCATTATTTACCAATAAAGAAGTCAATTTATAATTTTCCTCAGGAACTACTGTCAATACAATTACCGATCCATCATCAAAACGCGCATTCGGAAGAAGCGGAACATTTTCTATAGCAGCTGTTACACTTCCGCCAGCAACAGTATTATATGTATAAAGATTTCCTTCTGGAGTTACATCTCCTTCTGTAATATTCAGCATAATATCATATGCACAACCTTTATTGATACCAGCACAAGCTCCATGTTCAGTATCCGCACCATCATTACCCCGTATATGCCAAGCATCCACATATCTAATTCTTACACAAACCTGACCGATAGCAGCATCTTGAGGCACGGTAAATGATTGCAATATATTTTTCACATCCAAATTACGACCTGATTCGGTAGGAATTCCTGAAGCCATTCCCGCATCCTTTCCGATCATCGGTAATACTTCGTCTTCACCATCAAAGACTCCGTCACCGTTCCAATCGACGAAAATCTCTGCATGACAACAAGTAATCTGCGGTTTTTCTTGTTCACTATTAGCTCCTACATAGTTTATGGTAAACGTAGAACCTCTCTGCACAGTCAGAACCTGATCTAATTTTACATACGGCTGATCAGACGGTAAATCCGAATTTGCTGTATAATTAATCTCAACACCGTCTTTTGCTCCCGTTGAAGTAATAGCAACCAAATAAACACCTGTATAGGTTGTTCCGACAGGAGTACAATAAGAGGCTGTTTTTTCAACGAATAATGCTTTCACAGTCAAATCAGAAGTTACGTCAGCAATTGTCAGCGACCCATCAGATATTTCATTTTTCTTTTCTACTTCATTTACCAATAAAGAAGATAACTCATAATTCGCATTAGCAGATACTGTTAAAACAATGTCCGATCCTGTCTCAAATTTTTCTCCGGTACTGATAACATTATCTCCCACCATTGCAGTAACAGATCCTCCATTGACTGTTGTATAAGTATAGGTAAACTGCTGAACAGGAATAATATGTCCTTCAACTAATGTAGAAGCAACCGTTGAAAAAGTATCATAATACTTTCCTTCCCAAGCTGCAGAGCCACTCCTTTTCGGTCCGCTGACCAATTTTGCAGGAAGATTCTCAACAGAACCTTGATTTTGATACTCATTATCGACATTATCGACAAATGTATAATACGCTAATAAACCTTCAGCAGAAGATGGATCGACACTAACCATTGAAGCTTTTATTTCTTCAGGAGTCAAAGCTTTATTCCAAAGTTGAACCATATCCAAATCTCCGGCAAAAACCTTATCCGTATCACTCTCTCCTCCAACAAACATTATACACGCATCAGGTAAGAGTCCAAGACCACCTTCCGCATCCACAGTTTCTTGCTGTATTTGAACTCCATCTTTATACAAAGTCAACGTTTTATTCACAGCATCCGACACAATAGAAATAAACGTCCAAACTCCTGTTTCTAAAGAAACTGAAGATGGCGTATTTACCGCTGTTGCAAATTTATCTCCACCATTCGGATAATAACCACGAGCATAAAGACCGAGTTTTCCATCTGTAAGCCTTACAGAAAAAGATCCGCTATTTTGATAACGATTATCCTGTAAATGCCCCATTATATCTCCATTTGTAGTAGAAGCCTTAATCCACACTGACATCGTAAACGTTTTCGTTCGAGAATCTACAGTAGCATCACCTACAGTATGCGTTCCCAACGCACTATCCGAAAAACGGAATTGGAAATAATTTGACCCTGACTTGCCTGGAATGTTGATCGCAGTATTATTTCCCTGAGCAATCCCCGGAACAAAATACCCCGTCAACGCAAAAAGGCTAAGAAAGAAAAAAAAGTTTAGTTTTTTCATTTCAAACAAATTTAAGTTAGACATTGATATATTGATTTATTAATCAAGTAGTCTTAATCTTTAGGCAAACTTCGACCTCTCTTACTCACTATTATCTCAACGCTCTTATTTAAAAGAAACATATTACAAGAAAAGGAACAAACTTTTATTCCTACTACTTTATAAACAATAGAATTGTATAGTTTATCAATATCAAAAGATTTAGTAAAATAGAGGCTGGTAAAACTTATCGACACCCTAAAATACCCTGCCAAAGCGCAAGTAGACAATATAAGGAACGAAAAAATACAATATTCAGAAAATTCTTCTATCATGGTTAAAATATTCAAGGTTAGTGAGAAATTAATTCCTCTTTTGTATATATAGACAAACAAACAGACATAAAAACGTCACCTTTTTTTGTTTTTTTTACCAAAAACTAATTTTTTATTTAGAGGCTATCTAAATTTCGCTTGGATAAAGTTCGAGAGAAATCCACATAAATAATCAGTTTCCCTCTCGAGAAGGAAACTATACAGATACCAAACAATGTTACAAATCAAAAAAAATGCAAAATGACCTGATAATATTTCCTTATTGGAAAACTCAGACTGGTTATAAACATAAAAAAAATAGCTCCGAAGAGCTATTCTCATAAAATAGGATTAATCCAAAACTTTGATCTTTATACTTTTGAAAGACACGGCATCTCCATGATCTTGCAAAAGAATATGTCCCTCTTTCAGATTTCCGAAATCAGGCCAGTTCTTATACTTGCTATAAGCAACCAAAGCGTTCCACATCTGGTTATTTCTTTCATAATCGACTATTTTCTTCCCATTAAGCCAATGTTCCACTTTATCACCATTCACAACGATCATTGCAGTATTATAAGTTCCCTTTTGAAAATTAGCCTCACTAATCTTATACGGAGGAATCAAATCGTACAAAGAACCGAGTTTACGGTTTCCTTTCACACCCAGCTTCGCATCCGGATGATTTTTATCGTCAAGAATCTGGAACTCGCAACCGATCGCCGATCCGGCACCTTTATTTAAATCCGGATCGACAAAGTATTTTATCCCGCTATTTGCTCCAGTCGTTATTTTAAAATCCACCTTTAATATAAAATTTTTATACTTATCTTTTGTGATAATATCTCCACCGTTAGCAGACTCTTTACCTTCACTTTTGACAACTTTAAGCTCTCCGTCTTCTATTGTCCATCCCTTTTTCGGGAAACCGGTCTCTTTAGCACTTCTCCAACCATCGGTCGTCTTACCGTCCCACAATAATTTCCAACCTTCTCTCTTTTCTCTGTCGGATAAAGTATTCGGGATCAAATTTATTTCGGGCACTGCCATATTCTCAGGAGTTCTGTTCTTTTCAAGATCGGTAGTACAAATGCGGATATTCCTCCAAGCGACAGTTTTCCCATCCTCATTTTTACCGACTTCATGCACTTGTAAAGCGATAAAACCCGAAGGGGTTACATCGTCTATTATATTAGCGCATTCAATTCCATTCACCCAAGTGCGAATAGAATTACCTATAGCTTCGATACGCCCTCTATTCCACTCATTGCTCTTAAAAGCTTTTCTCGCCGGAGGATTAGCCGTAAGCCGATATATCCAAGCTCGACGGGCCTCATCGTAAATTCCTCCACTCCAAGCTCTCGGTGACGAATCTATTTCATACTGATAACCATGTACTCTCCCGTTCTGATACTCTTTGAGGCTTTCGCTTCTGAACTGAACACCGGAATTCAAACCTGATTCGATTTTAAATTCGAATTCTAAAATAAAATCGCCATAGTACTTTTTCGTAGCTAAGAAAGTATTCGGAGTGCCTGATTTCGAAATACCGACAATAGTCCCGTCTTGTACTTTAAATTCGGCATCTCCATTCAGTTTTTTCCAATTTTTCAAATTTTTCCCGTTAAATAAAGACTCCCATTGCGTATCTTGTGCCGATAACCCCAATGTCATGCAAACCAATAAAGACAATATTATTGTTTTTTTCATATTTTCTATTTTTTAATTGTTTCGATATATTACATCATATTTTATAAAACTCTTCCCATCCCTTGCGGGGTGGTTCTCCGACCAACAAAGCATTAGCAAAAGGATTATTCGTTATCTCTTTAGTCTTCCGGTCAAATAACAATTTCGTATTCATCCGCTGAGCCATAACCCCTAACGAAAACATCTGATTCAAAGGTCCGAATATTTCAAAAGGAGATCTAGCCTTCTCTTTACCCATACAAGCTAACAGAAAATTTTCATGATGATTAGACGTACTTTTAGGAACTTCAGGTAATTTCGAAGACAAGGCTTTTGCTTTCTCTTCAGGAATAATATGCAACGGACTACTATGTGTTCCTCCTTTAAAGATCAAATCTTTACTATAAATTATTTTACCCGGATTCAGCTTTGCAGGCTGTATTTTACCTCCGGCTACAAGCGGAATATTAGGATCGAGTTCCGAAACACCGTAACCTTCGGGAACCGGAGGTATATTATTCACACCGTCATACCACGTAACATCTACCGGAGGCATACTCCCCCGTTTCGGAAAACGAAACTTAATGGTCGATGCCATCGGGAAAAAGTAGTCATTATGCCCCTCCAACTTAATCGGATCGATCTCATAGGGAAGCCCCAAGTCTAAAAACTCATGGGCAGTATCCAAAATATGAGCTCCCCAATCACCCAATGCTCCCATTCCGAAATCATACCAGCACCTCCAGTTTCCATTATGATACTTCGAGTTGAAATCATGATGCCGAACGGTCATCAGCCAAGTATCCCAATCCATTCCGGAAGGGATAGTTTCGGCAGGAGGATATTGCTTAATATCGGGATTCCACGGGTGCCACCGCCGAGCACCGTTCATGTGAGCGGTTATCTCGGTGACATCTTTTATTATCCCGGCTTCTTTCCAAGCCTTGAATTGAAAATAATTTTCGCCTGAATGTCCTTGATTACCGACTTGAGTCACCACTTTCGCATACTTCTGTGCAGCCCGCATCATAAGCTCCGCTTCATAAAACGTACGTGCCATAGGTTTCTCTACATAAACATGTTTTCCCAAAGCCATAGCCATCATACAGATGGGGAAATGAGAATGGTCGGGAGTCCCTACGGATACAGCATCGATATCACCTCCCATTTTGTCGAACATTTCTCTGAAATCTCTGAATAAACGTGCTTTGGGAAATTCTGCGATAGTCTTGCGGCAACCTTTAGAATCCAAGTCTACATCGCACAAAGCAACGATGTTCGCCAACCCGGTTTTATTAAACTCCCGAAGAATTTCTCCCCCTCGATTACTGATACCGACACAGGCAAGATTTACTTTGTCATTCGTCCCGAATACCTGCTTAGCAGAGCTTTCGCTCCGTGCAGACAAGTTCGGGAACATACCTCCCAATACTAAACCCGATGTCGCCAATCCCGCTTTTTTCAAAAAATCACGGCGTGATACTGCATTTTTCATTGTTTGAAATTTATAGGTATAATGATTAATTATTTTCTATATATAATTCTTCACACACAAGACTGCATAATCAATCTTGCTTATCACCAACCCAATACCAAAATATCACAACACTAAAAAAGGGAAATAATTCGTACCGTATAAAAATAGATAATATAGAAATCTATAATATGCGTGTGTGTTCGCATTAGAGATTATTTCTCTTAGTTCACCTTCTTCATCTATTCAACAAATCTATAAAATATTTTTGAAATCCCCAATAATTCGGACAAAATTTCACACAAACTATAAATATATTTTCGCAAACAGAAACAAAAAAACACTCCCGGGAATTATTCCCATACGCCCCGGGAGTTCTACACACTACACATACTACACAAAATGTTTTTTCATAGAAAAGATAGATCGTAGTATCCTGAATTATCAACGTATATTTATTTCATCGACAAACATATAAGCACCTTCTTTAGGTACTTGATGAGCTTTATAACGAATATAACGAGCCTTTGCATATCCGTTATAACCGAAATTCCGGATCATCATGCCCTCTGTATCACGTCCGACCGGATTATCGATACGGTTCAGACGAAAATACTCTTTTCCGTCATCGGAAATCCATATTTCGGTCCATTCGGGAAACCAAATCCAAGGACCGGGCTGTTGCATGAAATTAACTTCGACAGTATGAATATCGGTAATTTTACCTAAATCTATAATACAATCCATATCTCCGGAGAAACCTTGCCATTTGCCGTCTCCATAACTGTTTCCTCCTGTATGACCATCGGTTAGCGTATATTCACAAGCAGCTTTATAATGGTCGCTATAAGGCAACTTATAAGTCACTTTCGCACCGATTCCTTTATGATAATAAACTTTATATTTTTGTGAACGGGTCAACTGCTTCCCCCTCCCGAAAAGCGCAACGGTTATCTCGGCCGAATCTTTTACAGAAACAGGAACAGAATATAATGTCGATTGCAACGTCGGTTCTGATCCGTCGAGTGTATAACGAATTTCGGACGGGATACGGTCACATTCGAAAGAAACACGTATTTCACGTTTCAAAGTATCTACAATCTGAGACATGACTACTCCATTGGCAATAGGATGAGCATTTATCCCCTTGTCCCACAACCACGCAACATGTCTATTGGCCGCCAGACGGAAACGCGTCCACGATTTATTTTCGAGATTACTCCAAGCTACCTCGGAAAGTGCGAGCAAACGAGGATAAAGCATATATTCGACATGTTTTTGCGTAGAGATATATTCTACCCAAAGATTGGCCTGTACACCCAATATGCGCTTGCTCTCCTCTAAAGTTAAAGAATCGGGCACAGGATTATAAGAATACACTTTCTTTAAAGGCAAATATCCGCCGATAGCTTCCGGTTCTCCCGACGGATTATCCTGATACGTATCGAAATAGCAATATTCTCCGGGGGTCATGATCGCATCGTGCCCCATTCTCACGGCCTGAATACCACCCTTTTCACCACGCCAAGACATAACCGTCGCATTCGGAGAAAGTCCGCCGTCCAAAATCTCATCCCATCCTAACAACTCGCGGCCTTTGCTATTAAGATACTTTTCTATACGATGCACCAGATAACTCTGTAATTCATCGACAGACTTCAGTCCCTCATCTTTCATTCTTTGCTGACATTTAGGGCATTTCTTCCAAGCTTCCTTGTTCGCCTCATCCCCTCCTATATGAATATATTTCGAAGGAAAAAGTGAAATAACTTCATCCAATACGGTTTCAAGAAATTCGAAAGTATTTTCATTTCCGATACAAAACTCCCCGTTCTTATAAGGCTCACCCGAACAAGACAACTCGGGATAAACTGCCAAAACCTCTTCACTATGTCCCGGCATTTCGATCTCGGGTATTACCGTAATGTGTTTCGATCGAGCATATTCCAATACATCTTTTATATCCTCACGAGTGTAAAAGCCGCCATAAGCTCCGGGAATATCCTGCCGACAATAACGGCGGTCTCCGTTCCACCACTCTTTCCACGTAGGAGCAGGCCTCCATGCCGCCACTTCGGTTAAAAGCGGATATTCTTTTATTTGAATCCTCCACCCGGCACCGTCAGTCAAATGCCAATGAAACCGATTAAACTTGTAAGAAGCAATAACATCTAACTGCTTTTTTATAAATTCGGTATCGAAAAAATGACGTGAAACATCCAAATGCATGCCTCTATAAGGAAACCGGGGATAGTCTTTGATTTTCAGACAAGGAAGAGCCTTACCGACACAAGACGCCGTAATCTGATTCAATGTTTGAACACCATAGAACAGACCTTCATCGTTATTTGCAGAAATGATGATTCTTTCGGGACGGATTTCCAAATCATAACCACCGGAGACAGACACCTCTCCGTCTCGTATCTTTTGAATGAAAATAACATCTTTCCCGGATATTTTTTTCTTCCGATTGATCGTCTGCCACGAAGAACGTAACTCATTCATTAAAATCGCTTCTTCAGCAGAAGATATTCCGGAAAATACGACATCCGGATGTTCAGAAAAAAATGTTCCCTCGCCAAATTCCAGTTTCTGCGGATAAGGAATCAGTTGGAGTGTTATCTGTTCTTGCCATTGACCTTTCAATGACAACGACAAGAATACAAATAAAAAACATAACAACACTAGTTTTTTCACCATACTTGAATCAAAATTGTCCGGAGAATATCCCAATTTATATTTATACCTGCTTACCTCGAACAGATACCGAAAATTCTAAATATTCTCCGGAAGAAGATTTATTTGCTTAGAAAAATCTCACTTTCCTAATAAGAATTTGTTCTATATAACAAGAGACTGTCTAAATATTCAGAATAATACACACAGCTCCAGAGCAATTCTTAATATATATTTATCTCATCTACAAATAAAAATCCGGGCTTACCTTTCGCACCATGCCATGCAGGTAAAGATTTTACACTATTAGCCTTAATTTTTACATAACGGGTATTTACAGGATCAAAGGTTACACCTTGAATCATACGACTATTCTTCATACTCTGATCTGGCAACACCAATACCGTATCTGCCACACTATTATATTTCACACCATCCTGAGAAACCGATACTGAAATATGATCGGAAGGGAATATCCAATTATCTTTATCGAACAGAATACCCAATTCGACTTTAGAAATAAATGTTGTCTCACCTAAATCAATCACGGCATCCAAATCTCCTGGACTGAATCCGATCCAGCGACCGGTGGCAAACCCCATATCTCCGGTCATCCCGTCTACAAGAGTCTGACCACCCTTAAACGTATAACGGTCATTCGGGACACTATTCAACGTTATCTTGCGTGCCGTAGCCTTATTGAATACATATTCTTTCTCAAACATATTGGTCTTCATTCCCGAACGCACTACAATCGCTTTCAAATCGGCATTTTCCGTCAACTCGATCGGCTGTGTATATCTCGTGCTTTTTTCAGTAGGCACCGTTCCGTCAAGCGTATAATAAACCGGAGCATCACCTTGCGTTCTCAAAGTCACCTCTATGCAATGCTTTTCCGGAATAATCCTATATTCAGGATTGATGCCGAATATATGTTTGCCATAATTATATTCTTTCAAGTCATACACCTGTATATTATGCTGAAGACGATCAAGAAAATTCACCCAATTTTTATTCTCCGGCTGAGTCCATTGCACCTCACTCAAAGCGTCTAAACGCGGAAGCAACATATACTCGACCTGTTTAAAATCAGAAATATATTCAGTCCAAAGATTAGCCTGTGCTCCCAAAATATATTTTTTAGAATCATTATCCAACGTATCCGGAACAGGCTCAAAATCATATACTCTTTCAAGAGGTACATAACTGCCTATTGCAAGCGGTTCGGTCTGAGTATCTTCACTTTGATAATAATCAAAATAGAGATAAGTATTGGGAGTCATAACAACGTTATGACGCAATTTTGCAGCCTGCACACCACCGTCGGTACCTCTCCATGACATAACTGTTGCATTAGGGGCAGCCCCTCCCTCAAGGATCTCATCCCAACCGATGATCTGACGATTATTTTCATTCAGAAATTTCTCTACACGAGTCATAAAATAGCTCTGTAACCGTTCTTCGGCAGTATGTTCCTTATCGGTCTTCAAACCCAGCTTCCGAATGCGCGCCTGACAAAGCGGACATTTTTTCCAACGGTCTTTAGGGCATTCATCTCCTCCTATATGAATATAACGGGAAGGGAATAATTCTATAACTTCGGACAATACGTCCGTTACAAACTCATAAGTTTCTTCTTTTCCGGCACATAAAACATCAGGATGCACTCCCCACACTCCTTGCACTTCATACGGTCCTCCGGTACACCCCAAAGAAGGATAAGAGGCCAAAGCCGCCACCATATGACCGGGAAGATCTACTTCCGGAATTATAGTAATAAAACGTTCTTTTGCATAATTGACAATATCCCGAATCTGATCTTGTGTATAATATCCCCCATACGGAGTATTATCATACTGATCAAAATTTTTCTCAACCATCGTATGTTTGCGAATACTGCCGATTTCGGTCAGCTTGGGATACTTCTTAATTTCTATACGCCAGCCCTGATCATCGGTAAGATGCCAATGAAACACATTCAACTTATGCATGGCCAGCAAATCTATATATCTTTTTACTTCATCCACAGAGAAAAAATGGCGTGCTACATCAAGATGCATTCCCCGGTAAGAAAAACGCGGGGCATCATCGATATGAGCACACGGAACTTCCCACTCCTCTACCGAATCACTCTCTTTATCTCCATACACAGCTATGGGAAGCAGTTGTTTTAATGATTGAACGGCATAATAGAATCCGGCAGCCGAACTTGCCTTAATAATAATTTTCGAAGGGTCTATATCTAAAGAGTAACCCTCATCAGCAATAGATGTATCTAAATCGAAAAAGACGATATTCTTTTCTCTTTTCTCTTCTTCAACTATGCACTCGGTTTTCAGACCTGCTACATTGTTAAGCAGTGCACTGAAGTTACGAACGACCTCCTGAGATGCCGAATCGAGCGATGAAGTGCATATCATTTTCGTCTTTTTATTAAAAACGAACGTACCATCTTCCTGAACTAATGAGTTCGGATAAGGAATAACAGAATAGGTATTCGGTGCATTTTGCCGTTTGCACGAAATTATAAACAATGACAGGAGACATACTCCTAATACAAACAAATGTTTCTTCATACTATTTATAGATTTTAATTATTCCATTTTTGTCATATCGGAACACGAATGCCTCCGTTCTATTTTTTATTATAGAGAGTTTATCAAATAAATCACCCGATAACGGGACAATCTTCGATTTTAGTCCAATTCTTTATTCAATATTATTATACGAATATAGATTTATTACCTGCACAATATGTGCAGGTAATAAATCTATATTATATTATTTCACTAATTTCAAGGCTTTCACCCTTTTTCCGTCTTGAGAAATTACGACCGAATAAATGCCCTTAGCGGCATTGTCCATCGTCATTGTACAAATTTCTCCAGCTCTTGCCTGATATTTTTTAGAAGCCACTTGACGGCCCTGCGCATCAAAAACATCTACTTGATAATTACCGTCAACGGCAAACTGCAAGTTTATATTTTCGATAAACGGATTCGGATATACCGACAAAGATTCTACAACATTATTTTCATCAACACCCATAGCACCGCCTACAACTACAATATATTGCTGTTTTGTCATTGTTGCCGTACCCCAACCATTTTGCAACGTAAGAGTAACATCATAAGTACCATCAGTATCAAAAGCGACAGTTGCATCGTCACCATTATTTGTGACTTTAGCGTTTTCTACTTCATAAGTAGCGGTCGTTGTGATCGGCATCGAACCAGAAAGTGCTGGGTTTCCTTCAACATTAATTGAAGCAGGAATTACAATTTCAGTGGTAAGTGAAGTATTCTCCCCGGCCGAACCTTTAAATTCTATATAAGAAGCTTTAGTATTAGCAGCAAGCAATCCCTTATTTTCAAAAGTTTTATCACCTTCATTATAAGTGTCCGACTCAAATGTCCAATAACCTTGTAAACCGGCGGGTATCTCTTTATCTTCATATCCGCCCATAGCTTCTACCACTTCACTGTCAGAAAGAGCCTTATGCCAAATCTGTACATCATCTATAACTCCCGTAAAACCGGAATGATAAACATTCGATCCACCGAAATAAATAGGAGATTCGTTATAACTGTTCTTTCTTGCGGCACAAGAACCTACCTTTTTACCGTTAAAATAGATACTTTGCTGTGATCCGTTAAACATAATCATGATATGAGTCCATTGGCCCGGTGTCAGGCTATAAGATTCTTCTTTGAAATATGTACCGTCAGTACAACAATTCAAGTTAGGTATTTCATGCTTATTATTATTTCCGTTAAACGAAATCGTAGATTCATTGTTATACATCGTAAACGATACGATATTATCCTCTATTAAAACCTCATCAGGATTATTTTTATTTGTGGTCTTCGGCCATATATGTACCCAAAAAGCACCCCAGTTATTGTTAGGCCAGTTAAGAGAGATATCTCTCTGATTCAACAAATTAGTTCCATATTGTGCATGAGAGAATTTATCGGGTTTAAGCCAGAATCCGATAGAATAAGTACCCTGATTATTAGGTAGGAATTCTGACGGGATACGGAACATATACGGATCGTCTATCTTCAACCCGCGGGATACCGTACCTTCTCCTTTACGTCCGGTAAATGTAAGCGTAACCGGATCATCCGATTGACTCAGATCAACCTCTGTTTTCGAAGCCGTAATATCATCGATCAACGGTAAAGCACCGGTAACAGCAGGCGATACCTGTACATATCCACGATAAGTCAATTCGGACAAATCTTGCTTTGTTATTTTCACGTCATAATAACCTTCTTCCGAAAGAGATGTCGTAAATGAACGCCCCATATCAAAAGTACCTTTATTTTCACCGGTAGTCGAATTGATAAGTTCCCAAAACATTGGTTCTGCTTGATTAGGATCGAGCAATGACACGGTAAACTCCTCTCCAGCCTTGATCACAGCTTTGTTACATTCGATACCGTCAATCATCGTAACCGGAATATTCAAATAATTAGTCCAAGCAATATCACTAGTTGTTTTTCCATCAGGAGCAACAGCCCGTACACCGACACGGTACTCAGATATGGTGTTGTCTGATGATACCGGAGCCCCGACTACATAATGAGCCCAAGATGAAGTAGTACCACAAAGGATAGGTTCTTCACCTTTCGCCTGACTATACACTTCAAAATACCACGTATCTACATCTTCATTATAGATAGGTAAAGACGGATCACTCGGATTAGGATCGGCACACTTCCAACTGAACTTAAAATCAAGTGCGTTATAAGTACGTTTTTTCAGTATCTTACTTTCATCTGTAATGATTGTCGGAGTTACCGGATGAAGTGTTACATTATTATTGACAATAGCAAACTCTCCTACTAACAATTCATAATCGGCAGAAGTGTTTTCAACAGCCAAGCCAATGCAAGCGACATTCCCGGTCATTCCCAGTGCATTAGCTGTTTTTGAGAACTCCATCCATTCTCCTTTTGCCACAGCATCCGGAATATCTGCACTCTGGAAATCACTTTCAGAACCTACCTTAGACCAAATCAGTTTTAGATGAGATTCTGTTCCGTTATTCACCTTATACCGCATAGAAATCTTGTCACCTTTAGCAATGTTGAAATTGGTCTTAAACAATCTGATATTAGAAACTTTAGTCGCCCCCGACAATTTCAATGCAGAACCGGCATACCAAGAATCCTCAAACGTAAACCCGCAATCAATAGCATCTGACGGAACATCGCCATTCGCATCGGTAATCCACCAACGCCATGTGGGTAAATAATCTTGAACACCGATATTAAACCACTTGTTATTGAAAGTCACTTTGCCTTCGTTTCTGAATACCTTACCGTTACCTAACCCGAAACGTGTCACAAAAGGCAATTCCTGCAATACGCTACGAGCCGGTAAATACTCTGCAATACCGTGAAACTTCTCCATGGCAGCTTCACTGGCACTTGTAATCCCGTCTTTTATTGCAGGACGATTGGCCGGATTACGTAATCCGCCCGAAAATACTTGTTCCTGCTTATCCAAATAACAATATTGAACAGCTTCATCTCCTGACCCGAACTCAGAAGAGTTCTGATAAATCATATTCGTTGTATGATTACCCCAAAATGCTATTGACATATCCGTGTTTTTCAATACACTCCAAGATCCACGACCAAGCCACTTTCCCTGAATATCATAACCGGCATACAGAGTAAACGGATCAGATCCGATAGATTTTGCAAGGTTCACAGAACTTGAAGCACCAGAAGACCAACTATAATTCAGCATATACATATCGGTCACCTGACTACCATTTTTCCACAACCAGTCTTGCTTCGAAGCTATAAAACTTGAACCCAAATCCATATTACCGTTATTCAAACTGGTACCATACCAATAAATATGGAACTGCCAATTCAAATCTTCCGCAATTTTACGGCATTCAATAATAAAATCTTGAAAATCAGAAGCATTCGGCACACTACCTTCGGGATTTACGCCTAAACCATCGACACCATAATAACGCATAAATTTCACAAGCTTCTCGGCATATTTAAACTTACCGTTCTCTTTTTCGGTCAACATTCTCACGCAATTATTCGCATTGGTATTGTCTCCTCCCCACGAATCGAAAAAGATCAAACCACCGCTATTTGCTACACCATTACGATGAGTCACATCCGAATAAGCTCCCGGTACACGAATCCACGGCAAAGACCATCCTCCTTGCGAATCGACATAAGACCACATACTGAAATTATCGCCATCAAAAACATAACGGGGCAACGACTGCCAATAAGTATCGGCAACTCCCATCGGAGTCCACATACAAAATTTGCGATCTGTCGTCAATGTCGGATCAACCTGTGTATTTGCATTTTCAAAACGTTTTTTTAACGGCACACGGGAAATAAAAAAATTCTCATCCTCCGACAATGCCTGTCCGGGCTCCCATGTTCTGAAATAGTCATAAAAATTCTGCGAAACATTATCATCATAAAGCTTCACATATGCATCGTGCGAAGGGATATTCTGTGCCGAAACAGAAGAAACCGCAATACACGAAAGCATAGAAAATAACCAAGTCTTTGTTTTCATGTTTTTTCCATTTTAAATTAACAACTATGTATTTGTATCCGGGAGGTGAGATACTCACCTCCCTAAAATTTAAGGATAACTCTTATTGTCCGACAGCCGCACGTTCCCACCAACGATTATCTCCCAGGCCGGCAGGATCTTCAACATCCCACCAAAGGGTCGTACGCTCATAATTACCGCCACCAAGTGCATCCAATCCGCTATTGGCAATGTCTTGCGCAGCCGAACCATCAGTTTCATTCCACGGAATACGGCGTATCATACGCCCTTTACCCAATGTTCCGTCACCGATATCGTTTGTCGGGAAAATGCGGGGATAACCGGTACGGCGCAAATCGTTCCACGCTTCAAGTCCCATCGGGAAATTCGCAAGCCATTTTTGAGTGATGATCTTTTCCAATTTTATGGCAGGAGCATCTGATGAGTTTATAGTTACACCGACAGTTAACAAACCTTTTATATTATTTCTCGGATTACTCGGATCTACATAATCGATAGACGTATCAATATCACCATCTTTCTGAGCCCAATAGGTCCGGAATTTCTCATCAGTCTGAGCTACATCAAAGTCCGCAAAATTCGCCACAATCCCCCTCAAATAGCTGGATGTCAAAGAGCCGATATTCCAACGAAGAGCCGCTTCAGCCTCCAGGAAATAACGTTCCGAAAGCTTGAAAAGGGAAATAGGTGTAGTATTATAGGCACTATTTACCATAGAGAAATTGATATACGGATTATTATCATCACGAGCAGTCAATGAAATTCCCGTCCGAACACCTACAATATCCGTATTTTCATTCCAGACTTTTTCTCCCGTAGAAGTATTCTTGATAGCACCTCCATTTTTCAGAAAAATCGTCTCCATAAAAGGATAGTTCAACCGCTTCATTATATTTTCCATCGAAGCGTTCAAACGAGTATCATTCCAAAGAGTCGAAATAAATACAATAGGATGAGACAATCCGTCATGTACATTCTGATTATATACTATCGATTTCTCAATCAGTCCGTCATTAAATGCCAAACGAGCCTCTTCTTCCGCTCTTGCAGGATTAACATTACTCATTCTCAAGGCCATACGCATACGTATAGAGTTAGCGAATCTTCGCCATACATCTACCGACCCGCAAATACGGTCATATCGGGCAAGTGCATTATTGATTTTATCCTGATGCTCTTGCGATGTATTCGAAAAATCCGCTAATATTTCGGCAGATTTTTTCAAATTATAAAATAACGAGTCGTAAATCACATCCATCGGTTCGTAAGTAACAGGTGGCTCCTGAACATCATTCTTGTAATCGGTCCAAGGAAACGGACCATAAACATCGGACAACTCTAATGCCGAGAAACAATACATGATATTGCACATAGCCCCTATCTCTTTCAGATCAAGCTGATCGGCCGATCGCATAACAGGTAATGCCGCATGCGCCACATTAAAGAAACTAGCCTTAGGACCGTCGGCATACTCCGGGAAATAACGGTACGTAGAAGGCAAGTTACCGCTAAAATTTTGTGTACTTGCCATATAACCGGCATAGTTATCGATATGGATATTAAATTGCACCTGATAAACATGCGCGCCTCCCGAAGTTCCTATATCATGCATCTTCTGTTGGGCAGTCAGAAAATAACCGACTGCCTGATCATAATTCTCTGCGATAGAAAGATCACCCGAAGAAACTTGAGTATTCAGGCTGAGATCATCCAATAGAGGGTCTCCGCAACCGACCAAAGACATCGTTGCCGCTAATATCATTACGGAAAAATATTTTTTCTTCATAATTTTATTCGTTTAGAATGTTGCTTTAACTGTTAAACCATAAGAGCGAGTTGTCGGCATACTGAAAATATCGACATTTCCTAATGCATTCTGTGTACTGAGCGATGTTTCAGGATCAATAGGAGCATCTTTATAGAGGAAAAACAAGTTTCGGGCATTTGCCGAAAGGGTCAAATTCTTACCTGCACCGAAAAGATTACGGAATGTATATCCGATAGAAACTTCACGTAACCGGAAATTAGTAGCGTCATATACATAATTGCGGCCTATCGGGGTTCCTCCCCCAATAGTAGTATAATATGACTCGATAGGAACAATTTGTGTCGTACCGGGGATATACATTCCCGGTTTGGAAACAGTTCCGTCTTCAGAAGTCCAATAAAGATTATTCGCTATAGCATTATCCCGAGCCTGACCGGTTCTTTCCGAAGTCCCGAAATAATCAAGGTAAGCTTCGGTAAACGAAATCACCTTACCCCCTATTTTACCATCGATCAGAAAATAAAATTGAAAATCTTTATATGTGAAGGTATTCGACCACCCAAGCGTATGCTTGGCGTTCATATTTCCTAAATATTCATTGGCTTGTCCGTTTTTCTTAAAAGGTTTGCCTTCTTCATCAACAATCACCTCTCCGGTAATCTCATCGGTCATAAACCCTACCGCATACAAATCTCCGTAAGAGCCGCCTTCTTTAAATTTTACTTTCAAACCACTGAGGTTTCCCATATCCACTTCATATATATACGGCTGCCCATTTTGTTTACGCGCCACCGTAATAATCTTATTGTCATTAAATGCATAATTCACGTTGGTTACCCAGCTGAAATTGCGGTTAGGCGCCAAGACATAAGAAGCGGTCAATTCGATACCTTGGTTACGGACTTTTCCACCATTGATAAAAATCGTCTTATTACCAGCACCCGGATATGTCATATATTGACTCTTCATGAGAGCATTGTAATAAGTAGCTTCCAAATTGATCGTACGATCCAACAGACTGATATCGAAACCGACTTCAACCGATTGCGTTGTTTCGGGCTTCGGATCTTTAAAAGATACAACACCGCTATTGATATAAGCACCAGTCACCGGATTACGTTTTGAAGAAGCCAATAACAACATATTAGGTACCGAATTACCCACCTCTGAATAAGAAGCCCGAACTTTCAACTCATTAATCTGACGAGGCAATTCGAATATATTTGAAAGCCGAGCATTAGCACCGGCAGAGAAATATGCAAAGTGTGGAGACATACCCTGGAACTGCGTGAAAGCACGATACCAGTCATCTCGATAACTACCCTCAACCGTAACTTTATCTTTATAAGTCAACTGTGCAGTAGCGAATATGGAGCGCTCCCAATCCTTATCAACTAATCCTCCAAAATTTTCGCTGCTATTCAAATAAATATCTTCCAGTACAAACTGATTACAAGAAAGATCGACAATATAAGGAGCTCCCGACTTCGCAATCGGAGTAATTTTCCATTGATTAGAAACAGAATTAAACATAGAACCGCCCGCATTTACACCTAATGTAAAATCTCCTATATTTTTATTATAACTCAACATAAAATCTCCGTAGAAATCATAATACTTAGTGTGATCGAGAATAAGACGTCCACGGTCTATCATCTCGGCATTTCCCCAAGTAGTCGCATATTGACGGTTCTCACTATTCATCTCGTTATAATCATATTTAACACGAGCCTGCAAATTAAGCCCGTCTAAAATTTGATAATTAGCAGACACGCTACCGAACGTACGGTTTACAACATCTTCACTGGTCATACGGTTAAGTAGCCACCAAGGATTATTCAAGTTAATAGCATCAGTAAACCAGACCTGTTTTCCATAATTAGTATCAGAAAGTTGAGAAGTATAACCTGATTTAATTACCGAGATAGGAAGTCCGTCTTTACCAGTCTGCTGCTCGATTACATTATAAGGATTAGACGTCCACGTACCGTTCAAATCATAATAATTTTTACGATAATAGTCCATATCCAGATTGCGGGGAGCAGTATATAGTTGATAAATCGGATTGAAGAATGTTCCCCCGGAAGGGCGATTTATTGTTTTCTGATTGATATAGTTAACCGAAATATCGACTTTCAGCTTATCATCGAAGAAAGAGAAATTTTCTCGCAAAGCCAGATTGTGTCGATGGAATTTATTCGTTTCAATGATACCGTTCGCAGTCGTATTTCCATAAGAAAAATAGGTATGTACCGTTTTATTACCACCGCTTAAAGCAACTGTATTGTTAAAATTAGTCCCCACCTTGAAAAAATCGCTTGGATCATAAGGATTCCGGCTCAAATGGTACGGTGAATACTGCGAATTAAAATAATCGTCGGAAAGATCGGACATCCGTTGTCCCCAACTGTTAGATCCCATCGTAAAACCGTTTTCAGCAGAACCTGCCATCTGCGCTCCATAGGTACTCTGCACTTTAGGCAATACCAAAGGTGTCTCAAATGTCGTACTGCTCGACACATCGATGCGTAAAGCCCCTTCACGTCCTTTTTTCGTAGTGATCATCAATACCCCGTTAGACGCAGCACTACCATATAAGGCCGCCGCATTGGCACCCTTCAACACCGTAATGCTCTCGATATCATCCGGATTAAGTTGAGAAAGGGGATCACTTCCTTCTGTCGACCCATCAACCATCAAATTGGCACCACCGGAATCCATATTCATCTCACCAGATACCTTATTCCTCATCGGTACCCCATCAACGACAATCAACGGGCTGTTATTCCCCATTATCGAGGCATTACCGCGGAGCAATATTTTTGAAGCACCTCCGGCTCCTCCTGAATTAGGAGTAATCACAAGACCTGCACTTTTCCCCTGTAAAGAATTGATCAGGTTCGTCTCCTTAGCTCGGGTAAGTTCATCGCCTCCTACTGTCTGAGTAGCATAAGTCAATGTTTCTTCTTTACGGGCAATACCCATAGCCGTGACAATGACTTCTCCCAAAACTTTGGCATCTTCTTTCAAAACGATCTTCAATGCACTTTCGGTCGCTTTTACCGTTTGAGATACATACCCGACATAAGAGATAAGCAACTCGCTATTTTTCGGCACTTTAATTGTAAAATTTCCGTCAAAATCAGAAATCGTACCATTGGTCGTTCCTTTCTGTGCAATATTAGCACCGATAACCGGCTCTCCTTTTTCGTCCACTATAGTCCCCGACACAGAGATTTTCCCATCCTGAACAGCCGACAGTTCAGCCGATCCGGCCATTTTACCCGCATGAGCGACTGTTACATGAGAAAGAATAATTTGACGATTCGAAATGGTATATTTAATACCTGTTCCTTTAAACATTTCATCAAGAACGGCATTAATAGTACCACCATTTACTTTAACAGATACTCTACGGCTCAAATCGATAGACTTGTCATTATACAGAAAGACATAATCCGAATTTTTCTCGATCTTTTCGATAACTTGTTCTACCGGTTCATTATTTACCGAAATAGATATCGTTCTACTTTGAGCAAAAAGATTCTCAGCTTGAATTTGAGAGAAAGCAAACAAAGAGAGAAACAACCCGATCTTCATTTTCCGAAACATACAGGAAGTAACTGTATGATATTCACACCTTTTTCTTCTTTTCATGATATTCTTTATAACTTAAATTAATCTCCAATTTTTACATAATATAATGGCTCGCTCTGATTTTCAAGAGCTCCACTGCCGTGTTTTTCAAAATTTCATAGGCATACAAATTTTAAATTTTTATTAATTATTTTATTCAAGGTATATATTAATTCGTTTACGAGAAAGTGTCGTATCGCTATTCTGAGCAGGAGTTGCAACTTCCCATTTTATCGGAGCAGTCATGCTCAAATAATCCAAGATTTGAAAAATATCTTCTCCGGTAAAGGTCGCACGGTAATTATACTCGGTATTCTTTTTATTTACGAAATTAATGTCAACATTATAACGACGAGAAAGGAACTTAAATATCTTATCCAACGAGGCATTCCTAAAGACAACCTTCCCATCTTTCCATGCAGTTTTTTCATAAGTTTCAATCGATTTCACATATGTATTTTTATCTTGGCGGTCATAATAGAAACACTCCCCGGGTCTAAGAGCCATATTAACATTTCCGTCTGTATTTTCAACATTCACCCGTCCTTCTTCCAATACTACCTCGATCGTACGCTCATCATCATAAGCGCTTACATTAAATTTCGTCCCCGTAACCCGGACACTTAATCCTCCGGGAGTATTTACATAAAAAGGATGTTCCTTATCCGACTCCACCTCAAAATAAGCCTCTCCCCGTATTTCTACTCTCCGGGATTCTTCACTAAAACGGGTCGGATAACGTAACCAACTTCCCGAATTAAGCCAGACATACGATTTATCAGGTAACTGATACTTAGAGATCGTTCCCGGAGCAGCATTCACTTCAACATAAGTAATATCTGCAAACGAGTCTTTTATCTGAAAATAACCCAAAATTCCGGTCAGACCGATGAGCGGAAGAACAATAATCGCCGCCACACGACTAAATATCTCGAATATATGAGAACGCCTATTGGTATGTATACGGGACAATACTTTTTTATATGCCTTACGAGTATCGATCTCCGACAACTCGGTCATTTGTTTGTCCAAATCCAACAACTTCTTTACAGAAACTAATAACGCAGCATTTTCTTCCGAAAGTTGCTCCTCTATCTTTTTCCCCTCCTCGGGGTCGAGTTTCCCGCTATAATAATCAAAGACTTTTTGAGGTTGGGGTTTTATATTTTCTGAAATCTTTTCCATATCTGTATTTTGCATATTCGTTTAATAGACAAACAGACCCAGCAAAAACAGACAGCTACGACATAAGTTTTTTATAAAAATCTGATTTCGTACACTTTAGAAATATCACAAAATACCTTATGCTATTTTGGAGATAAAAAGAGAGAACCAGAAAACATCAAAGCATTAAATAAAAAGCGTTTTTCAAAAAAATAAAAACAGATTAATCCTTGTATATTCCATTTTTTTATACTTATTTAGCTTTTGATTTTCCAACATGAAAAAATCATTTTGGTGTTTATAAATCGGATTACAATGATTTATCACTTTTGGATATAATATAAAATTGATTGGCATCATATTTTCTATATGCGACACAAAAAACGGAGTTAAAATCCCAAACAGTTCTTTGCAAAGTTTATCTTTTGTATTTCAGTCGGAGATTAACCATAATCGATCGGAAATAAAATCGATGATTTAAAGTTATTCTATTTAAAATTTCAGAAATGAGTAGTTTAATCCAGACATCTCAGACCTTATAATTGTAAATCTTAAATTTAATCTGACTGAACTATACGCTTTTTACAAAATATAAAGACAATTGGTTGTGCGGACAAACTCTATGCAGAAAATAAACAGATACCTCAATTTTTAGAAATGCTTTTACCCAATAACGGCATAATTCAAATTAAGTTTACAAAGGAATATGCAGGCTGATGAATTATTAATAGAAATATCGGAAAAGAACAGTCAAAAAGCCTTCAAGTTACTGTTTGAATCCTATTATCCATCTTTATGTATATTCGGCCGCCGTTATATCGAATCAGAAGAGGTCGTTGAAGACGTGGTTCAAGACGTTTTTACATCCTTATGGGAAAACCGCCATAGAATAAATATCGAAACTTCTGCAAAGAACTATTTGATTACCATGACCCGAAATTTCTGTCTGAACTACTTACAAAGAAACCGGATAGAACAAAATTACATACAAGGAAAAATGACAAATCCGTTCGAGATCGGCAGTAACGATCTCGAAGAAGTGGTTCTTTTCTCCGAACTAAAATCTTTGATGATAGAAACCCTGAAAACACTGCCTTTTGAATACCAACAGGTATTCATTATGAGCCGGTTCGAAAACAAAAATTACCGCGAAATTGCTGAAACTTTGGGTATATCGGTAAAGTCGGTAGAACGTTATAAAATGCGCACAGAGATGAAACTCCGTGAAAACTTGCAAGACTACATCTCTATTATGATTATCGTAATGATCATACAAATTCTTGCGGAAATGAATCATTGACAATAAAATTTCTCTCAAACCCGGCCCGAGCAAAATTCAGACAGTTCTAACATTTGATTTGACGTTTTTTCAGGTATCGGGCCGGGGTTTCTCCGATGCTTTTAACAAAAGCACGATTAAATGTAGATAGAGAGTTGAAACCGCTTAATTCGGCTATTTCCGTTAAAGACCTGCGTTCATCCGATGAGAGCAGAGCACAAGCCTCCTTTATTCTGAATCCGTTTACATATTCATAGAAAGTCGTGTCGAGATCGTTATTTAAATATTCCGACAGATAAGTACGGTTTGTCCCTATTGCCGTCGCCACTTCGGTAAGAGTCAGTTTAGGATTTAGAAACATTCGTTCATTTTCCATATATTCTTGCAATTTTTTAAAGGGAAAATTTTGTATCTCATGAGACCCTTTCTGTTCAGGTTTCGGCATAAATAATCTGGACGTACTCGGCATTTCTATAACCGAATGTTTTTGGGATAATCGATAAATATAAGTCCAAACGATAATAGATATTGCATAATAAGCGGCATCGTTCAACCAATTTTCTTCCCAAAGGAGAATGGTCCAGAGTACAAGACATATATATAATGCTGTTATAGCCTTGCGTACCCATGAAATACTCAAGTTCTCGATATCCGAGAAATTGTTTTTTATATAATTGTCACGACGGGAACTTGCCATGAAAACAATAACAGTAATTATTGTTCCGAAAACAAGGGCATATAACATTGCCGCCTTAAAAATAACAGAAGACGGGTATATGATGTATGCGACTATAAATAATACCGAAGGCATAGACATTCCTATGATTCTGCGTAATGTGACCCATCCGGGAGAGATAACTTCGAAGAAAAAAAGAGCCATTAACGGAACATATAACATATCGGTACTCATTGTTATACTCGTTATATACGGGTTGTACCATACGCCTTTTATCAAAAATCCCATATCCTTGAATTCGAGGAATGCAAGAAAAATCATGCTACAGAAAAGCAACCTCATCATATTGCTGCGGTGTCTTAAAGGATATAACTGAATACTGGCAAGTATAAAGAACATAAATGCTGCACCATGTATAAAATGTGCTAAGTTCTCATAAAATGGATTCATTGTTCATCTCGTTAATCTATTCTGACAAATAGGGCTTTATTTACAAAGATATAAGAATTATAAAATTTATACAACACATGCAGTTTAATGATTATTGCATATATTAATATTACAATCATTTTATTGTGAACATATTATAGTGAAAATTCGGTTTGAAGATTTGAGTCTGTCCAAATTTTGCCAAGATTGGCTTTGAGAGTTCCATTTGAGTATATATTCTTGTTTTTATAAGAATGACAGCAGCTTTCTGACAAATGAAAACGAGAAAACAGGCCGGATAACATTTTTTATCGGAAAACTCAAGCTGTCCCTAATATTCTATGTCATTTTTATCGAATGACTCCTTTTTTTGTTTTAATGACACGATAATTTATTTATTGAATATTCTTTTTATCGATTGATTCCCTGAATATTTCGGGTTATTCTCATATTTGCTTTCAACTTAATTCCAAAATATTTTTACAAATTCATCAATAATCTACACCTATCGTATGAAGAAGTATAGTTATCTACTACTTATTTTCCTATCCGTTTACTTCACCGGATGTGAAAAAGATGAGACCATAACAGAACTTGAAGAAGCGACATTATCCGTTTCTCCCGAAAATCTGAATTTCGACGAAAACAATCCGTCAAACAATCAAATTACCATTATCTCCAATGTCTCATGGAGTATAAATGTCAGCAACAACGCTTTGAAAGTCGACAAAAGCGAAGGCGGGCCCGGAGAAAACAAAGTTTCTGTAACCGATATCCCCGCAGGCGAAACCTATATGCTTACGATCTCTACCGTAAAAAGAAACGAGACAGATAAAACAATATCAAAAAGTATCGCCGTAACTCGTCAACCGAAAGGCTTCACCAGCGAAACAGTCTATTACGATAATCTCGACAAAGCAATTTGGAGCGGAAGCGGAAACCCATTTATAGACCAATGGGACGGTTATATAAATGCGACGGGAACGGGTGCTGAAAACATCGAATATACGGGACGAACCGTTTCTGTTCGAAACAGTTTTCAATCTTCGGGATATGCAGGAGCATCTCGCAAAAATGCATTCTATTTCGGAGGAAAAGATGCTTATGTGACGGTCAATAATATACAACTTCAACCCGGGCAAACGTCTTTTCAGCTCTCTTTCGGATGTTGTAAATTCGAAGGCGACTTCGATACATCTTCCAATATCAAAGTATATATCAGCGGAAACGGAAGTTCGATGAAACCTCTTGCCTACAACCGGTCTACAACAAACTCTTGGGCGCTGGCAACCGCTCTGTTCAGTATACATAACACAGTTCCCCAAACACTATCCATCATGTTCGTAGCCGACGACTACAATATCAGAATGGATGACATCAAACTGGTAACGAGCAATCAGTCGACAGAGCAAATATTCGATTTCTCCACAACGAACTATTCATGTGTAGAGACACCCAAAACTATCAAAACCAATAGTAATTACAAATATGTTACACATTTTGCCGAAACATTGATAAGCCAAAAGCATGTACGCAATTACACGGCATGTTACGACACATACCGACACAATCCCATGTGGGTGGCCTATCCTGTACACCAATGTTACCATGAAAAAGGGTTCGGACGTACAAATCCCGATCCTTGGCGTCCCGACCCGAAATTTTCGGCAAGCCAGCAATCTGTTATCTACCCGAGTGACTGGAACGATTGGCCTTGGTCAATGAACGGTAATGAACCGACCGACTTATACTATTATTGGACTCCTTATAACAATAAAAACTTTACCAAAGGACATTTACTGCGCTCGGCCGATCGAGGCGGCGCTGGAAGCGAAATGAACATACAGACTTTCTATCCTACCAATATCGCTCCCGAAGCATATCTATACGGAGATCATTGGAGCAAAGTGGAAGAGTTGTTATCCGATACATGGGAATGTTCCGATACGACATATGTCGTTGCAGGATGTTATTATGCAAATGATGGTTACAAAACTTATGATGCAAGTAATTGGAATACCCTGTCGACTTTATCCAAAGAATGCGTAATTCCAACAGCTCGATACAAAGTAATACTTCGTACCAAAAACGGAAGTTCAGGTAAACCGATCGCCGAATGTTCACCGGACGAAGTTATGGCAATCGGATTCTGGTTTCCGCAGAATCTTAACAACGAAAATCCGAGTACGACACCTCCGTTAAGCGACTATATATACTCGGTATCTGAAATAGAACAAAAGATCGGCAACGAATTCGAATTTTTCCCGACAGCTCCTGCCGAAGTTAAAAATCGAGTAAACATCAATGACTGGCCGGGACTGAACTAAAAATCTGTCTAAATTTTCCAATAAAATAGAGTTTAGACAGGTCTTAAAACTCTATCAATGAAAAGACCTGCCCGACAAATGGGGAATGCCGGACAGGTCTTCTTTATATACCGATCAACGAAAACTCAAATAATCGCAGTACGATATAGTCTTCAAAAGAAAAATAAAACCGGTATTTCAACAAAATAATAAGTGGCATATAAACAAAAAAATGGTTGTCTCACGACAACCAATCTTCGTTAACCTTAAATCTAATACTATGAAAAACACCGTGCAAATATAGAGAAAACATGTTATACAACACATTAATTACTAAACAAAATATTTTGTATTAACTTTATTTAAACTCTAAAAACCAATCTGAATCATTCATGACAAGTCTGCCCAAATTTTCGAATTCCATGTAGCAAAATATAAATCGAAATTAATAGCCAATTATAAATAATAAAACTATTATGAAAAGACGATTTTTAACCGATATTTTTTACTATTCAGCGATAACAATACGGGTTTTATCGATTTTTTTTTGCACAATAATTTTTTTATCTTATTTTTGTAATAATCAAAAAAGCATATACTACCTGTACAGAATGATTTTTTGATTAAACTATTCTATATATTTTGGTTACTCGACAGCCATTCCGTGAGGAAAGGCTGTCGTTGTTTTTATATTCCGACTCAACAACTTCGCAGCAATAAAAAAATTAAAGACGGCCCGACAGTTCCAATATCTCGGCAGGAGAATCCACGACATAACAAGCACCGTTTTCGACCAGCTCTTCACGAGTGCGGAAACCCCATGTCACACCCACAGAAGTAACTGTCGCCGCTGCAGCCGTCTGCATATCTACCCCCGAATCTCCGATATATAGCGCCTCATTCACCGATACACCATTCACCTGTAGGATTTCTTTTACAATGACCGGATCAGGTTTTACCGGAATTCCCTCACGCTGGCCGAGTACCGCGGAAAAAACGATGTCTTTAAAATAGTAGCGCACCAACTTCTCCGTACCTTCTTGATACTTATTCGAAGCAACAGCCAAAGCAATGCCTTTATGTTGCAATTCTCTTAATAATTCTGAAATGCCCGGATAAGGAACTGTCAAGCATGTATTGTTTTGGGTATAATGTTCTAAAAAGAAACCTCTCATCCTTCCTATATTTTCCGGAGTACGCGCATTCTCGGGAAGTGCCCTTTCAAAAAGTTTATTTATTCCGTTCCCGACAAAATAATTATAAGCATCAGTTTCATGTTCAGGAAAACCACATTGCTTTAATGCATAATTGGTACTCCCTGCCAAATCATTGATCGTATTCAGTAAAGTACCGTCCAGATCAAATATTACCAATTTTATCATCTTCTTCTGTTTTTTATGGAACGAAAGTAAAAAAAATAGGTTTACCATACAAACAGACTCTTTTTATGTTTTACAGCATAGTCAATCTACACACCACAACACATAAAACAATAATAATCAACACATTAAATACAATCAAATTAAAATGTGCACGCACACACAATAAAAAAACATTATAAATACCCGATATTTTTCGCTACATTTGCGAATCATAAATGTGTACGCACACACATAGCATAAAATTGCTCATGACCGATAAAACAAAAAATGTTCGCATTTCAGATATTGCCCGTATGGCAGGAGTATCCGTCGGAACAGTCGACCGGATTCTGCATAACAGAGGAAAAGTGTCTAAAACAGCCCAAGAAAAAGTAAACCGAGTATTGCAAGAAGTTGAATACCGGCCCAATCTCATGGCTCGGTCGCTGGCATTGAAAAAGCAATTCAATATCGCTGCTTTGATTCCGGCTTTCCGGCCGGGAGAATATTGGGAAAAGGCTGCGGAAGGGATAGACAAAGCTGCCGGAGAGCTGAACGACTACAACATTGTCGTTCAAAAAATATTCTTCGACCAATATGACCAAACCTCATTCGAGCACGTTTGTGAAACGGTTCTTTCTGATGAATTTAACGGGGTACTGATCGGAACATTATTTTCAGACTCGGTAACCGAACTCTCTGCCCGCCTCGATGAAAAACAGATACCATACGTGTATATCGATTCCAATATCCCCGAAAACAATCAATTGGCATATTTCGGAACCAATTCTTATGACGGAGGATATATTGCCGCAAAATTGCTTACGGGGAAAATAGCACAAGGAAGCGATATTCTCATCGGAAAAATAATTAGGGAACGAAACAACAGTTCTACTCAGGTCAAAAATAGAGAAAAGGGTTTTATGGAATATCTCCATAAAACTGGTTTCTCCGGTCATGTCTTCTCGTGCGAACTGCATATCGACGAACCCGAATATAATGAAAAAATCCTAAACCGGATATTCAAAGCCAATCCCGGCATAAAAGGAGCTGTCGTATTTAATTCGGTATGTTGCGTATTGGCAGATTACTTGGAGAACAACGGTAAAAGAGAGATAAAGCTGGTGGGATATGACCTTATCGAAAGAAATATACGACATCTGTCAGAAGGGACGATTACATGGCTTATCGCCCAACGCCCCGAGATACAAGGATACAACGGAATAAAAGCATTGGGGAATTTTCTGACATACGGTAAAAAAGCGCCTCGAATCAACTTTATGCCGATAGATATTCTTATTAAAGAAAATATCGGATATTATCAAAACAATAATCTTTAAAATTTAATATTACAATTATGGCAAATCTATTCAGTGTAAAAGACAAAGTAGTGGTAATGACCGGAGCTGCCGGTATTCTCGGCCGTACGATATCTTCATATCTTGCCGGAGAAGGTGCAAAAATGGTTATCCTCGACCGCAATGAAGAAGCGGGAAACGAACTGGTAAATAACATTAAAGCTGCCGGAAACGAAGCCATATTTCTATATACCGACGTGCTGAACAAAGAAGTCTTATTGCAAAACAAAAAAGATATTATCGCCAAATACGGACATATAGATGTATTGCTTAACGCAGCAGGAGGTAATATGGCGGGTGCTACGATTCCTCCCGAAAAGACGATTTTCGATCTTGACGTGGAGGCTTTCCGAAAAGTTGTCGATTTGAATCTTTTCGGTACGGTATTACCCACAATGGTTTTTGCAGAAGAGATGGCAAAACAAAAAGAAGGGGCTATCGTAAATTTCAGCTCCGAATCGGCTCTACGTCCACTAACTCGTGTCGTAGGTTATGGTGCAGCAAAAGCCGCAATATCGAACTTTACAAAATATATGGCCGGCGAACTTGCTCTGAAATTCGGACCGGGATTGCGTGTCAACGCCATTGCTCCGGGATTTTTCCTGACCGAACAAAACCGCACTTTATTAACTAATCCCGACGGTTCACTGACCGATCGCTCACGTGTTATCCTCGCTCACACACCGTTCGGACGTTTCGGTGAACCTGAAGAACTTGTCGGAACGATCCAATACCTGATCAGCGACGCCTCGAAATTCGTAAGCGGAACAGTGGCTATCGTTGACGGAGGATTCGACGCATTCTCGATTTAATAACCAACTTAGAAAATTACAGATATGATTTTATGCGAACAAACATGGCGCTGGTACGGACCGAATGACCCTGTCAGCCTGCAAGATATAAAACAAGCCGGAGCTACCGGAATCGTAAATGCCCTGCATCAAATTCCCAACGGAGAGGTATGGACTGTTGAAGAGATCATGAAACGCAAAAAAATGATCGAAGATGCCGGACTCAAATGGTCGGTCGTAGAGAGTGTTCCGGTACACGAGCACATAAAAACCCAGACCGGGGATTTCCAGAAATATATCGATAATTATAAAGAAAGTTTACGGAATCTCGCCCAATGCGGCATATATATCGTGACTTATAACTTCATGCCGGTACTCGACTGGACCCGTACCGATCTCGCCTATACCATGCCCGACGGATCGAAAGCCTTGCGTTTCGAACGGGCGGCTTTTCTTGCCTTCGACCTTTTTATACTGAAAAGACCGGGTGCTGAAAAAGAATATTCCGATGAAGAAAAGGCCAAGGCAAAAGCCCGTTATGATCAAATGAGCGAGGCCGACAAACAATTACTGATACGCAACATGATTGCCGGGTTGCCGGGATCGGAAGAGAGTTTTACCGTAGAACAATTTCAGGAAGCCCTCGATCGGTATAAAGACATAGATGCGGAAAAATTACGTGCCAATTTGATCTATTTCTTAAAAGAAATCACTCCGGTAGCTGACGAAGTCGGCGTAAAATTAGTCATTCATCCGGATGATCCCCCCTACCCGATTTTGGGATTGCCAAGAATATTGAGTACCGAAGAAGATTTCAGGAAACTGATCGAAGCTGTTCCGAACGAATCGAACGGACTTTGTCTGTGTACCGGATCATTCGGTGTACGGGGAGACAATGATCTTGCCGGAATGATGGAACGTTTCGGCGACCGCATCAATTTTGTACATTTGAGAAGTACGCAACGGGATGAAGAGGGAAATTTCTATGAAGCCAATCATCTCGAAGGAAATGTCGATATGTATAACGTAATGAAAAATTTCCTACTGTTGCAACAACGCAGAGGTGTTTCCATACCGATGCGTCCCGACCACGGACACCAAATGATCGATGATCTCCACAAAAAAACCAATCCCGGATATTCTTGTTTGGGTCGGATGCGTGGTTTGGCCGAATTACGCGGATTGGAAATCGGCATCGCGAAATCTCTATTTAATTAAATAAGACATTTTTTCTTTTATACATAACAGACCGTTATTCCCGGATTCCGGAAATAACGGTCTGTTATTTTTTTTATATTTAATGTAGGTTCGTTTATAAAGGAGTGTCTAAATTTTACTTGAGCAAAGTTGTAGAGAAGTCCATACGAATAGTCAGTTCCACTCTCGGGAGGAGAACGTATCGACTCCGCTTTTACAAAAAAATGCCCTTCCGAAATTTAGTTTCGGAAAGGCATTCCAACTTTTCGCAAATCTTACTTACTTCACGAATTTACCGGAACGAATAACTTTTCCGTATTGCATACGAACAATATAAGCTCCGTTTGCAAAATCTGCTACACTATATTTATCAGGATTAGTCAGATATTTAACAAAACTACCGTCAACTCTATAAATCCAAGCCTTATCAACATTTACAAAGTTAATCACATTGTTGGCAACATAGAAGCTCGACACTTCGCTATTAACGTTGTTGATACCTTCCGGAGTCTGATCGAGACCTTCCGGCTCTTCTGCAATACCTTGATCGTGAGTGTCAACTGGAAGAGGGCGCGGTTCATTATCACCGACAATTTCAACACCGAAATCCATAGAGAATCCCTTATTATGATAACCCGATGGGATAAACGATCCTGCAAACCAAGCATCAGAGAACACGATGCGCAGACGACTATTTCCCGGACGGGCATCTTCCGGTATAGTAAATGTATAGGTAATACCTTCTGTTTCAAATTCAGGAGTAGCTGCACGAACCTTACCTAAACGGAAAAGAAGTTCACCTCCGTTTTTGAGAGAATCGGGAGCGAATGTGCTGCTACCGTCCAAATCCATCCATGCACCGGCAAAACAATAACGCAGACCATCTATTTTCGGCGCTCCATCCCAATAAGCATTAGTTGTATCGAAAGCCTTTATAAACAACGTCACCTCTTGACCTTGTTCTACTTTCAATATCTGGTCAGTAGCATCTACATATTGAGAACCGTCCTCTACCGGTCCATCTGCATGATAACTTAGATTTTCAATTGCACCGGTAGTCGTCACATCGGTTACATAACGTTGGGCACGCGCAATATCAGCACCGTCACAAGAGGGATCCATTTCGCTAAGGCCATAATTTCCATTATCTTTTTTCTCTGGCAATGCAGATTGATCTGCACGGGTTATTTCTACCCATTCTACAGGAGAATATGTCTTTAAATCGGTAGAAACAGCGCGAACACCGACATACGGTTCATCATCTACACTTTCAAAAGTGATATCACCTACATAAGCAGCCCAAGAAGTAGTACGGGCAATCTCAGAAACTTTACCTTTCTCACCGTTCTTATAAAGAATTTCGAAATGATCGACATCAGCTTCATCATTGAATAATAAATCCCAAGCAGCACGATCAACGGCCGAGCGATCTAACTTCCAATTCATTTTCACAGAAAGAGAAGTCTTGGTTTCTTCTTTTACTTCTACAACCACATCCTGTACGTTAGCCGGTACGGTCTTAACATTATCGTTGATCTCCAATTTTCCGACATAAAGTTTATAATTATCGTCCGAACCTTTTACTCGCAAACCGATACGTTCGATCACATCACCCTGATTAATTCCGGAAAGCATAATTTTCTTTTCCTGCCAGGTAGTACCTGTTGTCTCACCTACGGGAAATTCTAACCAAGTACCGTCTTGCTTTTTCAAAATAACATACAAATTGGTTGCATTATTACCTTCTTTACCGCTTTTTACGGCAATATTGGCATAAGCTCCCGATGCACTCGATGTAAGAGATGTCTTGAAAAGAACAATATCTGTACCTGTAGAAGTAGCTTCTCCTGTCAACTTCAAGCAAGAACCTCCGGTATAAGCATCGTCATGAGAAAATTCCGGTTGAATTTTATCACTTGCCGTCAGTGTTTCCGGTTCTGTTACCAACCAACGGTAGGTCGGCACACGATCCTGATTAGCCATATTATACCATGCACCGGCAGTTTTCTTTCCTTTATAATTATAACGGTCACCGTTACCTAAGTTAAAATAGGTAGCAAAAGGCAGGTTACCTTGAATAGCCGAACGTTCGGGAATCCACGAAGCCAATCCAGCAAATGTAGAAAGTCCCGGCATTCCGTCTTTATTTTCCCACTCATTACCACTATCGCTTATTCTCGGACGATTTAACGGATTACGATTACCTCCGGAGAATCCGCGCTCGAGTAATGCCTGATAATTCGTCTGTGCGATATATGCATCGGCACCAGAATTATAAGACCAAAAACGGCTCGATGCATGCTCTCCCCAAAGACAGATACCACATCTCTTAGTAGATTCATCATAATTCAAATCTGTCCAACGACGATTCATACTTACAATCCATACTCCGGCATAAAGTCCTTCCGAAGTTCCCATAGCAGCTTCGGCAGCCTCCACCGAAGTTCCCATATCCCAAGAAAAATCACTGCTAGCATAATTCAGCATCGTATGAGCGGTACGACCTTCACTATTACCAAACAGACTATTCACATTATACGAATTAAGAGCATCATTGGAAGTATAAAGACCTAAATGAAAATTATCGAAACCACAGGCAGCCGCCTCTTTATGTAACGCCTTATTAAACGCTATCGTATTTGCATCAGAAAAACCATTATCTTCCCAATTATAGTTAATACCATCCGAACCGAAATACATCAAGCAATTGATCATCGGTTTTACATACTTGAACGTACCATCAGTATTCTTCTCGCTGATTATTCTATTCCACTCTCCGGAATCAACTCCCCAACTTTCAAAAAATTTGATACCGCTCATGATATTGGTTCCGTTCTTGTGTGCAGCATCAACCCACGCACCTGGAGCAGAGAAAAAACCATGATTCCATGACCCGAACAGATTAGTGTAGTTCCACATAGAGAATACATCATCTGCAAAATTAGTCGTAGGATTACCAACAGCCCCATCTTTTCCCATACTCATCGGAATATTCATCCAAAGATCCCGTTTTTCATACGTATCCTGGATCAATCGGTCTGAACGATCCAAAATCTGAGCCTTACGAACATGTGAACGAATAAATGCAATATCAGAAGGAAGAATACCTTTAGCAGCAAACTCTTCTTCTGTCGGGTAATTACGTCCCTCCTGCAATGCATTATAGAACAATTCCATCAAATCGACATCCACAAAACCGGAAAAATCATACACCTCTTTCGTTGCAGTTTCCGACATCTGTGACATCGCTGTGCCCGGTGTACCCATTACCGAACAACATACCATAGCACTGATAATCAAGTGTCTTTTTTTCATAAGCAAATAATTTTAATTTAGGTTGTTTAGTTAATGAATAGTATTTCGGTATTGTGCCGAAATACTATTCTTGTTTTCTCATATTATTAAAAGTTAGGCTGGTCTACATCCCACCACAAGCGCGTAGCCTGGAGATCTGCTCCTCCCAGCGCTTTAAGACCGGTAGCCTGAATATCCCGGATAGAAGCGTCATCGGTATTCGGGAAAGGCATACGGCGGATCAAATCTCCTTCAGACAAAGAACCGTCTCCGTTACCCGGATTTATCACCGGAAACACTTTCGGATAGCCCGTACGGCGCATATCTACCCACGGTTCATAACTATACGGATACGCTGCGATATATTTCTGGGTAATGATTTTTTCGAGTTTCACTTCAGGACTATCTCCTTCATTCCACTTTACCCCGATTTGGGTAACACTCGGCATATCATCCACAATACCCTGGGGATCGACATAAGTATAGGATACAGGTTCTTCAAGATTTTTATATTCTTCGAGACGAGTAACATAAGTCGATGAACTTTTCCTACTCCTATCCTCAAAATAGGCATTATCAAGACCTCGATTATAGAAAAACGACTCCGAACCGCCCATATCCCAACCGTAAAGATGACCTTCTGCCCGCAAAAAGTCTACTTCCGAAATTTTCATCAAATACATAGGGGGTTTATTCGCTCCAAATGGCCTTGGTTGCAACTTGCTACAACCAATATAAGGATTAGAGCCTGACGCCTGGCCGATTCCCGGAGTAACTCCTTCCCGCATACCGACAATACGGGTATTCGCCGGGGTCGTTTCTCCTGTCTTCTTATTTACAAAAGCACTATTATTTTTTTCGAATACATAGTCGGCATAAGGGTGATTCAGGCTTTTGAGCAGACTCTCGAACGATGCGCTCAGCCGAGAGTCGCCCCATGTATTGGTGATTTCAACTAGCGGATGGGAAATTGCCAATGTCATAGGCCGCAAACCGATCTCATCATCCGTACTCTCGATCACTCCGTCACGCACAGCTTCTTCTGCCCATTCCTTTGCCATAGGTCTATCGACCTTGACTATGTGCATCGCCATACGCAACTTAAACGAATTGGCAAAACGAATCCATGTATCGACATTGCCTGCTTTCATCTCGGACAAATCGGATAAATGCTCAGTCATCTGCCCCTGAACTTTCGTTTTATACCATTCCGGTTTCTGTTCGAAATAGTGAAGACATTTGAGAACGGTATCTACATTTGCCTTGATGTTCACATAAATAGTCCGCAAGTCATTATACGTAAACGGTGAGCTCTGTTTGTTCGCCTTGAAATCGACATACGGGAACGGACCGTACAAGTCGGCGATTTCCTGAGATGCATAATTGAATAAAAGCAGGAAAATCGCTTTCATTTCGGGTATAGAGTCGATTTCCGGTCGGTTTAACAGAGGTACAAATGCATTTTTTGTAATTTCATACGAGGAAAACGGTCCCGGGTTAAATTCCGGACTTACGGCATAGATATGTCTCAGCTCCCCGTACATAAAATCGGAATGCGGGACTACTGTAAACTGTGCGTAATTATCCGGACCTAAAGAGAACTGACGCTGATAGGCATGTCCTCCTGGTGTCTGCCCTTCTTTTCCTCCACGCATCGCGTATATTCCTCCGCGGGCTTGTCTGAATGTGGTGTTCAACGCCTGAATAGCGGCATCTAATCCCTCTTCCGAAATAGACTTCATATAATCTATACTGTCTGCCGCTCCATGATAGATCGTATCATCGACCTTTATTTCTGTTTGGTCAAAATCATCTGTCGGGATATCATAATCCAGGCACGATTGAAAGCCCAGAAAAACGACCGATCCCAAAAGCGTGAAAAATATTTTGTTTTTTTTCATAAGATATACTGCTTTATGATTAGAAATTAACATTCAAAGAGAATCCGAATGATCGTGAAGACGGCATGTTGAACATCTCAAATGCTCCGGCTCCGTTAGCTGTAGAAAGCGATACATCGGGATCGACCGGACTATCTTTATAAATAAAGAATAGGTTACGGGCAATGAACGAAAGAGTTAAATTCTTATTTTCTCCGATCAGATTACGGAACGTATAACCCAAAGAAAGCTCTCGCAAACGGAAATTGGTACCGTTATAAATATATTGCGAAGATGCCGGAGATGCGCCTCCGATACCTTTATAATAAGAGGTAATCGGTACGACTCGATTACTGCCATCGGGAAGATACATTCCCAACTGAGAGCCATAATCTGAAGCTATGAGATTATGTTGTTCGGCATACTGACGGGCTTCGGCCGTACGCTCTGACAAACCTGATCCGTCGAGATAGGCTTCGGTAAACGATATGACTTTTCCGCCAATGCGACCGTTGATCAGGAAAAACAGAGAGAAGTCTTTATAGCGAATGGTATTGCTCCATCCCATTTGCCATTTCGAATTCATATTGCCGGCATAAACGCCATACTGCTTGTCCGCCTCGGTCTCCAATTGCGGTGCACCGTCAGAATCGAGAACATAATGACCGTTTTCGTCGCGCTTAAAATCCGTCACATACATATCTCCGATAGAACCGCCCTTGCGGTAACGTACACGAACGCCCATCAAATCGTTATAAATAAGCTTTTCACTACCATCCTCTTCGTATGAAGTCTCGAGAATCTTGTTATCATTGAACGATACGTTATAAGAAGTTCTCCAAGACCAGTTCTTTCCGAAACGGAAATTATAGCCTACCGTGGCCTCGATACCCTGATTGCGAACCTTTCCGGAATTCACCGGCTCGGACAAGCCGGACGCATTCGTCGCTATCATATAAAGATCTTGCATCTTAGAATTATAATAGGTGAGGTCCAAATTGAGACGATTATCTAAAAACATCATTTCGACACCGGTCTCAACGGATTTTGTCTTTTCGGGTAACGGATTAGCAAAACGGGCATACGCGCTCGGTGAGATAACTCCCGTCTTGAGATCCTCTGTCCCTTTTGCATAGACCTGATTAGGTATAGAGTTACCTACTTCTGAATAAGAGAGACGATACTTCAAATAACTGAACCAGTCGGGTAATTCGACAAGCGAACTGACTATGGCATTGGCTCCGACTCCGAAATATCCGTAGTTGTCTGGTGTCCCACGGTCGGAAAATTGTTTATATGCACGATACCAGTCTCGACGATAAGATCCGTCGATATATACTTTTTCCTGCCAACCCAACTGAGCCGTAACGAGTGCGGCTTTATCCCAATCTGTCAACTTTGTCGTCTTGGTGGCAGATGTTCCTCCGGCATTTGTCTGGAACAAATTGACACGTGTCGAAAGCATCTGATTATTCGGATCTATATAAGTGGCCACCACATCGGTCTTTTGAGTCTCCGTTTCACGCAAGTGACCTACCCAACCGGCTGTAGCCGATACCGAAAAGTCTCCGAAAGTCTTATTGTAACTCAACAAATAGTCGGTATAGATCTCATTGGCCGTCTCGATGTCTTTCCAATAATTTCCATAGTCATCCATATTGGAAGGAAGGAATGTCGTTGCATAACGACGGCTGTCTTTCTTATATTTGGTGTGATCGATACTGACACGAGCCTGGAAACTCAATCCGTCATAAATATCGGCACGACCGGTTATCGTACCGTAAAAACGGTCTTCGTTTACCTTATTGCGATTCTGATTCATCAACCAATAAGGATTATTCTGTCTGGCTTCCATATACGCCCAGTTTTGCATAGGACCTGAAAGCGATACTCGAGTCGGGGTCAATTCATACGTACCGTTATCTTTATCAAGCACATAAATTGATCTTATATTACTGTTCCATGTGCCGTCTATGGCATAATTATTGCGATAGTAACCGATATCGATATTGCGCGGCATCATGTACATGTGATAAATCGGGTTTCCGGTTGTACCGCCACCGGGACGATTACGGGTTACGGTCTGTACATAATTCATAGACACGTCGAAATGGAGTCGTTTAAAGAATTCATAACTCTGACGGAAAGCAAAAGAGTTGCGATTGTAAGAGTTGCTTTCGATCATTCCTTTAGAGTGAGAATTACCGAAAGAGAAATAAGTTTGAATTTTATCCGTACCACCGGACAATGCAATCGAGTTGTTGGCAGTAAGACCGGTACGGTAAAAATCGTCAAGGTCGTTACCTGCACTATTACGCAGATATACTTCATGTGTTCGGTCTGCTCCGAACTGGTCTCCATCCAATGGGACATTGATCACCAAATTATCTGCACTGCGTGATGAAACTTTGTCTCCCCAACTGTCTACGGAAAGTTGATCTCCGATACTCGAAGAGGTCACCTCAGCACCATAAATATTTTGAATTTTCGGAGTCAGAAGCGGCGTATCGAAAGTAAGATTTGAAGAGAAATTGATGGCTAACTTGCCTTCTTTACCTCTTTTCGTGGTTATCATCACAACTCCATTGGCTGCAGCCGACCCGTAAAGGGCGGCTGCATTAGCCCCTTTCAAAACATTGATAGACTCGATATCATCAGGATTGATCATGGATAGCGGGTCGGATCCTTCCCCCACTCCCGAACTGGTCATGGTAGCAAGGTCGCTCATCTGTCCACGTGTATTGTTGGTCATGGGAACTCCATCTACAACTATCAACGGGGTACTGGATCCGAAAACCGATTTGTTACCGCGAAGAATGATCTTCGATGATCCTCCGGCTCCTCCCGCACTCGGTGTAATAACGACTCCCGAAACTTTTCCTTCGATAGAGTTTGCCACATTCGGATCTTGTACTCTGTTCAGGTCGTCACTTTTAATCTGTTGTGTAGCGTAAGTCAAGGATTTCTCTTTACGCAAGATACCCATAGCCGTCACTACCACCTCATTAAGAGCATGGCTTTCTTCTTTAAGTACGACATTTATCTCTTTCTTTTCACCCACAGCAATAGTCTGCGAGGTGTAGCCTACATAAGAAAAGATCAATGTCGGATTTTCTACATCCGTAGAAATGGTGTATTTTCCGTCCATGTCGCTCATCGTCCCTTGCGTCGAATTTTTCAACGCAATACTAACGCCGATCAACGGTTCTCCTTTCTCATCTGTTACGACACCCTTTACGGTAGTCTTCTTCTGAGCGACTTCACCCGCAGCAGCACCTTTTGTTTCAGCTACTGCATCTCCCGTATTTGCATACAGGGACACTCCCTGCAATAAAGCAGCAGAGATCAGCAAAACAGCCCTTAGTTCAGCAAAATAGTTTTTTCTCATAAGTATAGTTTGATTGATTTTAGTTTTTCCATCAAGATTAAAAGACTGGCATTAGAAGTTTATTACACACTACGATCAATACAAAAAGTTTTTTAGTAATTATTTTTTCATAAATATTTTCGGCATTCAGATTTAAAACTATTATTATATTTCCAAAAACATTTAATAGACAAATAGGTGACTTAAAAAACGTCAGCTACTTTCAATTTTTTTACGTCAACTTTATTGAAAAAAACAGGAAATATCATTTAAAGCAAAAACAAATATCTAAAAATCAATACCATACAATAATATATATTTAACAATAAAAAAAGAAAGATTTTTACTGTCGGCATTAAAAAATCGAGATATACTAAAAAGAGAGTTGTTCCAAAACAAAAAACATTGCCCGGCAGATCCTAAAAACTGAATCTGTCGGGCAATGCTTTTTATGCCTCAAAAACTAAACACTCATTTATTCATCGAATTCTTCATTATCATAATCTACTGCAGAGACCCCGTCCGTAATATTTTCGTTTTCCCGGTAAAGCGCCCAAAGCACTCTATAAGCAATCGTACTTATAAACGAACTCATGACTATAGTAAAAAATACACCTATGACCAGTGCAAGCAACCCCAATACATTCAACAACAATATCGACAAATACAATAATATGAGTTTCCATTCATAACCTTTTGTTATGTACCAACTCCTTTTTAACGCCGCCCTGCATCCTAACTCCGTATCGAGTATAATTATCCCCGCAAAAGAGATGCGAATCATAATCCAACATAACAAGATAGATAAACCCGCCAAAATAAGATAACCGAGTAAAGGTATGAAGACTGAAATTGCCGGCGGAGTTTTTATGGCAAAATCAGCCGCAATAAAAGCAATCAGTCCCAAAACGACAATAACCGATAAAATCAAAATCTCTAACTTCAAATAAGTCCATGCCCGAGACCAAATAGAGAGGAATACACTCATTTTCGGTTCCATCCCGTCAAGAATATTCAAAATCAATTTGCCGAACCCCATTCCAAATCCCCAAGACAATATCGCAGCCAATAAATTCCCCAAAATATAACGCACTGAAGTAACATCATTTCCCGAGATAAGGCCCAAAAACAGAGACACGGCCATAAAGGCTAAATACAAGCCAACCATAGTAACTCCTTGTTTTTTCATAAAATCCCAAGATTTACGAAACATCATACTTTGGGAAAAAGAAACATTTTCCATAGTTCAAATTTTTTATGATTAATAATAATTTCAGAGCCCGTCGTCTAATCTCGGCTAAGCTCTATTGTATAATTTAATAATATTCCTCTCAAAAAATTTATTTTTTCAGACGAATCACCTTGCCTCTTTCCGCACTTTTCACGGCAGACTCAAGTATTTCCACAACGATCAGATTGTTCTCTAATGAAGATAAGTCTTGCGGAGAAATTTGTATTTCTTTCCGTACCGCAGCTTTCAGAAAATAGAACGGATCATTATACGGAGTCTTTAATCGAGGAGCAACGACAGAATTTTCCTTTCTATCTGTATAAACCCGCATCTTGACAGGCGTATCTTGATAAATATACCCTTGTGAACCGTAAATGTGCATATCTTTCCTATTCATCGGCCAATTCCATGAACCCATAATCTGAACAGTCGCCGAAGGATACTCAAGTATAATCGTTGCATCATCATCAACTTTAGGATATACATGCGGCTTCTGATGTTTCAAGACCGCATATACACTGACAGGTTTTTGATTGTCAAAAAACCATGTAGCTAAATTCGCCCCGTAACACCCGAAATCAGTCACCGCACCTCCTCCGTTCAATACCGGATCTGTCAACCACCGGAGAAACTCTTCGCTGCATTTAATCTCGACCGGACCTTGGTGTCCGTCATAAACCTCCATACGGGTTATGTCACCAATACTCTCCTTGTCCTTTATCAAACGATAAGCTTCATGGTTCGTATCATACCACGTGGTTTCATAATTGGTCAACAACAATATATCATTCTTCCGTGCAAGTTCTGCCATACGGTTGGCATGTTTCATACTTACGGCAAGAGGTTTTTCCACCATAACATGTATCCCCCTCGGAGCACACGCTTCAACAACCCGCAAATGATCATAAATAGGCTCATATACAATAACAGCTTCAGGTTGCGATTTATCGAGCATTTCCTCTAAATTCTCATAAAAAAGAGAAGGGTCGACCTTTTTTCGTAACGGAGTCTTTTCTCTAAGAGCTGCATCTCTTTCTGCGACTCCGACAATCTGAAAATCGCCCCTATCGAGCCTGACCAACACTTCATGTAAATGGGAATGAGAAAGACCAGCAATACCCAGCCTCAGCGGAGAGCTGTCTTCGGCTCGTAATAAAACGCAACAACAGAAGAACACTAATAAACTTATTGTACGAGGTGCTTTCATAATAATTATGTATGTATTGTAAAATTGAAATCAAATAAAGATTTGTCTATATGACGATAAAGTTAACAAAAAACAATAAGTCAAAAAAATATTTCCATAAAATTTAAGACGATTCTTATATATTAAGAATGCGAATTCGTATTTTTGTCTTGCAATTTTCAATACAAACAAATGAAAATACGACTTTCTATCTCGGATACAATCAAACAAACATGCCCCGAGTTTACTGCCGGACTTGTCTGTGCTCAAGTAAAAAACAGTTTATATAACGAATCTCTTTGGAAAGAGATTGAAGAGGAAATAACTCAAATCCGACAAGAATACCCTTTAGAAACAATCAATAAACGGGAAACGATACTGGCTACACGGAAAGTATATAAAAACTTAGGGAAAGACCCGAATCGCTATCGTCCTTCAGCCGAAGCTTTATGCCGTCGGTTGACAAAGGGGATGGAATTATATCATATCTCGACATTAGTAGATCTTATCAATTTGGTGTCTATTCGTACCGGATATTCTATAGGAGGTTTTGATGCCGGAAAAATAGAGGGGGACTTTCTGACTTTAGGCGTCGGTAAAGAAAACGAATTATTCCATGCTATAGGACGGGGCATATTGAACATAGAAAACCTTCCGGTATATAGAGATGCAACAGGTCCTATCGGTACACCGACAAGTGATGAAGAAAGGACAAAACTTTCTCTCGATACGACACGAATACTAATCATTATCAACGGATATTCCGGAGAAAACGGTATAGAAAACGCTATAAAGCTAACAACAGATTTGTTAACCCGTTATGCTTATGCCTGCGATATCGAGACCGACTATGTCCGAGCTTATTAAGTTCATTCTCCGGTAACGGATATTGTGGGAGTTATTTTTATGCCGACTTCCGTAATTCCGGGAATTACATCATCACGCATTCCCTGCTGAACAGAAATAGAATACCTTCCTTTACGGGGAAAATTAAAACCGGTCTTATAAGGAATCGTCTGCTGGTAGGAAGCTCCCCAACCCGAACCGAACCATTTCCCATACTCATCGGCCAAGACACAATTCAACGTATCGGTAAACTCCTCTCCTGTCTCCGCTTCACAGGTAATAAAAAGCCACAAGTTTCTATAATTGTAATCGTTGGTATAACGCAAAGACAAATCTATGTCATAGGTACTTATCGTATCTTCAATTACCGGAGAAAAACGCTCTATCACACGCTTATCCCATCCCCGTTCGGGAATGTGATTAAACGTATGATACACGTCCTTTGTGTTACAGGAAAAAAACAGTATCGGCAGACAGAATAACAGTATCACCTTACTCAGGTGTACTTCCCGTCCGGTTGTTGCTATTGTTTTTTCCATTATTGTTGTTCCCATTTCGGTTATTATTTCCACGAACTCCGTTTTGAGAAGAAGCAGTCTCCTGTCCGGTTATCGCTCCGGAAGCCTCGTTTCCGTTATTCCTCTTAAAACCCGGTTTCTTTCGACGGCGATTCTGCCCGTTTCCGCCATTATTACCCGACCGCTTTTTACTCTTGTCAAAACGGGTCAGACTATCTTGCCCCACTACATCCTCAAAATCTTTTTTTACCGGTTCTTGGTCGTCCAGAACTTCAAGTTTATCGGGCTTTATACCTTTTTTATTCAACGCAATGACCTCAAAAACCCGGGAAGCATCTACAGTTACCAGATTTGCGGCTATCTCCCTACTTGTCGAATAGGTCATTTGCCGTTTGAATATATCGGTTTTAAAATGATAATAGGTATTGTCCTTCGTTTCGAGAGCAACTTCCCGGGACGGTAATTTTTTTTGTCCTTCGACATAAGCATCGACCTCAAAATTCAAACAGCATTTCAGCTTAGCACACTGTCCCGCCAATTTTTGAGGATTCAACGATATATCCTGATAGCGGGCCGCGCTTGTCGCCACCGATACAAAATTAGTCATCCAAGAAGAGCAACAAAGTTGGCGTCCGCAAGGACCTATTCCCCCGATGCGTCCGGCTTCTTGCCGAGCTCCTATCTGTTTCATCTCGATACGTACCCGAAAAGCCTCGGCCAACACTTTTATCAATTGACGGAAATCGACACGATCATCTGCAATGTAATAGAAAATAGCCTTATTCCCATCTCCCTGATATTCTACATCACCGATTTTCATATCCAGATTCAAGTCTTCAGCAATCTTACGGGCACGCAACATCGTGTCATGTTCTCGGGATTTGGCCTCTTCATATTTTTCCAAATCGTTCGGTTTGGCCTTACGATAAACCCTTTTCAAATCGGGATTATCCAATTTTACCCCATTTTTTTTCATCTGTAACAAAACAAGACGCCCGGTTAAAGTCACCTCTCCGATATCATGACCCGGATTCCCCTCGACAGCCACCATATCTCCTTTTTCAAGATGAATATGGGTGGAATTTTTATAATATCCTTTACGCGTATTCTTAAACTGTACCTCCACCATCTCCGTCTCACTATGAGACTCCGGCAGATCAGACAGCCAATCATAGCACTCAAGCTTATTCGCCCTACATTTTTTTTTCGATATCGGGGTATTCTCGTTATTATTATCTGACGTGTTATTCATATAATCTGTTTTATCAAAAAAAGCTACAGTCAGCACTCAGAATCATAGATTTTGGTGAAGCCTGCAGCCCTAAATATTTATTTGTCGCAGATAAGCCGATCTCTCGTCCTATTTGGCAAAGCTTACCGCACGGGTTTCACGGATAACTGTAATCTTCACCTGTCCCGGATAGGTCATTTCATCTTGAATGCGCTTTGCGATTTCGGTCGACAGGTTTTCCGTTTCGGTATCATCGATCTTATCAGCTCCGACAATTACACGCAACTCACGCCCGGCCTGTATCGCATATGTTTTCAGAACTCCCGGATATGAAAGGGCTAACTGTTCCAAATCATTAAGACGTTTGATATATGCTTCTACAATCTCCCGACGTGCTCCCGGACGTGCTCCCGATATCGCATCACAAACCTGAACGATCGGAGCAAGCAAGCTTGCCATTTCCGTTTCATCATGATGAGCTCCTATCGCATTGCAAATATCGGATTTCTCTTTATATTTTTCCGCTAATTTCATACCCAATAAAGCATGCGGTAATTCCGGTTCTTCATCGGGTACTTTTCCGATGTCGTGCAAAAGGCCTGCACGTTTCGCCTTCTTAGGATTCAACCCTAATTCCGAAGCCATTATAGCACAAAGATTTGCTGTTTCCCGAGAGTGTTGCAACAGATTTTGCCCGTAAGAAGAACGATATTTCATTTTTCCCACTAATCTGATCAATTCGGGATGTAGCCCGTGAATACCTAAATCTATAGCCGTACGTTTTCCGGTCTCAATAATTTCTTCCTCAATTTGCTTTCTTACTTTCGCAACGACTTCTTCGATACGGGCAGGGTGAATGCGTCCGTCCGTTACCAACTGATGCAATGCCAAACGAGCAATCTCACGACGAACAGGGTCGAACGCTGACAAAACAATCGCTTCGGGAGTATCATCCACAATTATTTCTACACCTGTTGCGGCCTCCAATGCCCGAATATTACGGCCTTCACGACCGATAATACGGCCTTTTATTTCATCTGAATCGATATGGAACACCGTCACCGAATTTTCTATCGCCGTCTCTGTCGCCACTCTCTGAATGCTTTGTATTACAATTCGTTTCGCCTCTTTATTTGCTGTCAATTTGGCTTCATCCATAATATCATTAATATAAGATGCCGCCTGCGTCTTCGCTTCTTCTTTTAACGATTCGATAAGCTTTTCTTTCGCTTCTTCTGCCGAAAGTCCCGAAAGATGTTCCAAACGTTCAACCTCGGCCTTATGCAAACGTTCCAATTCGGCTTTTTTCTTCTCTACAATTTCTATTTGTGTGTCCAGATTGGCACGTATTGCATCAGACTCAGCTTTCTTTCGTTGCAACTCCTGCTGTTGTTGATTAAGTTGCAGCTCCCGTTGCTTTGCTTTGGCTTCTGCAGACTGCAATTTCGCATTACGTGCATTTGCCTGTTTTTCCATATCTGCCTTCAGATGCAGAAACTTTTCTTTTACTTCAAGCAATTTATTCTTTTTAATTACTTCAGCTTCCTTTGCGGCTTCTTCTATAATCGATTGTGCCCGTGTCTTCAACAAGGTCTTTCCTATTACAAAAACCACTGTCGCACCTACCAGCAAACAAACGAGTCCCGTAATCACCAATGATATAATTTCCATTTGTTCTTATTTAATTATTAAAAAATGCACCACATCAAAGGCAAAAAATGCCCTGTTGCAGTGCAGGAATATATGTCTCTTAAAAAATAAAATCTACTTCTGGTTCAAATAGCTATCCAACTCTTCATCTATTTCCCGAACAATTCCGGTAAAAATCTCAACATCCCGTGTCTCCCTCAGCCTTAGATATGCATGAGATAAATCAATAGCCGTCATCGCTAAAAAATCATATATCGATTTCGATTTATCCTTGCCAAACTGCTCTCTATAAGTAGCCAGCTTTTTATTTACCAATGCAGCCGCTTGTCTCACAATCTCCTCATCTTCTCTCCTAATATTCAGAGGGTACTTGCGCCCGGCTATTTCTAAGTGAATTTTAAATTTATCGTTCATAGCATCTATTCATTTAATAAAGAGATGCATTTATCGATTTCCCGCACCAATTTACCGAATCTGTTCCGTGCTGCTTTAATATCGCTCTCACCGAGAGCCAGCCCTCTTGCAGTCAGTAAATCCTGATATTTGATACTCATCTCATCCAAATCCCTCTGCAAGGTTGCAATTGTGCTTTTCTGTTCTTCAATGCGTTTTTCCAATTCCTCTTTTTCGCGCTTCAGAACATTACAACGTCTCATCAACTCTTGTATATGAGCCCGCAAAGTATCCAGTACCCGCCTCGGATTATCCGCCATTTTATATCAAATTCTATACAAATATAGAGATTCTGATCGAATATTGAAATATATCCGTAATTATTTTTAATGATATATATGATTTTATTCCGATCCGATTTTACTTTTTGGATCGGAATAAAACAATTAATAGATTATAATTCAAGCATTTATCTTTTTAATATAACTGCCGAAGAACGAGGCAAATTTATTTTATTTCCGGAGATTGAGGATATTCCGGCCTCATCGATCTTTCCATCTAAACAAACAATTGTCCAATTCCCGTCCGGAATAGAAATTTCTTGAAGAGAATTATTACCATTAAAAGCGACAAATATTTCGCTCCAAATATCCCCTGCAGCTTTCCCATTCAACCGATAAGCTATAACATTTTCCGGCAAATGTTCTTCAAAATGTAAATTTGACTGTATATCGGTTGTCGTAACCATACGAAATGCAGAATGTTTTTTTCGAAGAGCGATCAATTTTTTATAATAATCGAACAAATCATAATATATCGATTTATTTGCCCAATTAATTTGGTTGATAGAATCTGGAGATTCAAAAGAATTATGTACCAGTTTTTTACTTCTGAAAACCTCTTCCCCGTTAAACATAAACGGAATCCCTTGGGATGTAAATATAATAGTCTGCGCTAATTTATCATATCGAAGCAAATCAGACTCGGAAGTATTTTTCGGTACAGAAACAATAAGTTTATCGACCAGACACAGATCATCATGACTCGACACATAATTTATAGATTGCGACGGATACAAAGCATACGGCGATGTAGAATAATTTATCTGACTATAATCGATTTGGGGATGCTGAGTAGCAGCAACAATACCGAATTTTACACTTTCTTCCAACCCTGATTTTCCCGTAGCAAACCCTCGATTTTCATCTTTCTTAAAACTACCTTTCACTGCATCACGCACATCATCATTAAACACAGCAATGCCCGGCATTTGAGGTGCATTTGTTTTCATTGCCCGTAGCTCCTGAGGATAAGGAGATGGTCCGGCAGTCCAACCTTCACCGTAAACAAAAATGGAAGGATCAATTCGATTTAAAGAATCCCTGAGCATGTTCATCGTTTCCAGATCATGAATTCCCATCAGATCAAAACGGAAACCATCGATATGGTACTCTTTTACCCAATACAGAGCAGATTGAACGATATATCGGCGTACCATTTCTCTTTCTGATGCCGTTTCGTTTCCACAATACGAAGCATCCGAATAAGTGCCGTCAGGATTATGCCGGTAATAATAACCGGGGACCGTCAAGTTAAAATTCGAACCGTCAGTCACGTAAGTATGATTATATACTACATCCATAATTACCCGAATACCATTTTTATGTAAAACCTGTATCATCTGCTTCATCTCACGGATACGGGTTTCGGGCTTATAAGGATCTGTCGAATAAGATCCTTCAGGCACATTATAATTTTTAGGATCATACCCCCAATTATATTTATTTTCATATAACTTTGTTTCATCAATAGAGCCGAAATCAAAAGAGGGTAAAAGATGAACATGTGTAATACCCAGTTCTTTTAAATGATCTATTCCCGTTTTCAAACCTTCAGGGTTCACAGTTCCCCGCTCGGTGAGAGCAAGAAACTTACCCTTATTTTTAATACCGGATGTCGAATCGATCGAGAAATCCCGATAATGCATCTCATATAAAATAATATCCGTGAAGTTTTTTAACGGTGGCCGTATATCTTTATCCCAACCTTCAGGATCTGTATCTTGCATGCGTATAATTGCCCCTCTGTTGCCATTTACCCCGACAGCCTTTGCCCAAATTCCGGGAGTCTCGGAAAGCCATTTTTCATCTTTTAATATCCGGTAAGTATAATATTTGCCATAAAGCTCCTCAGAGACAACCGCTCTAAACACTCCTGTATCAACATCTTTATCCATAGTGATTATTCTCTCAGGATCTCCATTCTCTCCATTATCATATATCCTAATCTGGACAGCTTCTGCTGTAGGAGTCCATAATACAAAACATGTTTTGCCATCTGCTACGGTTACTCCCAAATCATCCCCCACATAAGCCGGATAATCTTCATAACTCTTATAAGCAGATTGTCGGTGATTACAACTGCTAATTACGAACATAAAAATCGCAAATAAAGAAAACGTGAACCACTTCATTGACCTACCAATTAATTTAAAAACACAGATCCATACTTTTATCTATAAAATCTTTAACGTTATAACATATTATCCAATGAAATAGTTTAGCTATTTATATCTTTGCAATCTATTAAAAAATTATCATGCAATATGAAAATTCTCTGGATAGATTTAAACAGTTCTTACGCTCATGCTTCTCTGGCATTACCGGCAATTCATGCACAAATAAAGGGTAACCCGGATATCGAATGGGAAATCGTATCTTGCACTATCAATGAGAATATAGGCATGATCGTAAAGAACGCTGCAAAATGCAAACCCGATATTATTGCAGCGACCGCATGGTTATTTAACAAAGAAATATTATTGCATATTATTTGCAGACTTAAAGCTTTACTGCCTGATAGCAAAGTCATATTGGGCGGACCTGAATTTTTAGGAAATAACAAAGATTTTTTACTTTCAACACCATTTGTCGATTGTGTATTTCGAGGTGAAGGAGAAGAAAACGTTCCACTTTGGCTACAAATATGGGATAAACCTGAAAAATGGAATATGATAGAGGGGATTTGTTTTCTCGATTCTCAAAAACAGTATATAGATAAGGGAATAGCCCGCGTACAATATTTCGAAAAACTGATTCCCCCCGAAGAAAGTAAATTCTTTAATTGGGAAAAACCGTTCGTACAATTAGAAACTACCCGAGGCTGTTTCAACACTTGCGCCTTCTGCGTAAGCGGAGGGGAAAAACCCGTACGCACTATCAATACAGAACAAATCCGAAAGAGATTGCAAATAATACAACAGCATAAAATAAAAAACGTCAGGATACTGGACAGGACTTTTAATTATAACAACAAACGTGCTTTGGAATTATTGAAGCTTTTCCGGGAATTTTCGGGAATTCGATTCCACCTCGAAATTCATCCGGCATTACTGACCAACGAACTGAAAACCGCATTAGCAGATATGCCGACAGGTTGTTTACACCTTGAAGCCGGAATACAGAGTTTGCATGAAAATGTACTTATGCAAAGCCGACGATCAGGAGATTTACAACACTCTCTCGAAGGGCTGAGATATTTATGTTCTTTAACCAACATGGAAACACATGCCGATCTGATAGCCGGACTTCCGCTATATAAATTAGAACAAATATTCGAGGATATCCATGTCCTCGCCCATTTCGGAGCCGGAGAAATTCAACTCGAATCATTAAAAGTCCTACCCGGAACAGAAATGCGCAAAAGAGCAGAAGAATGGGGTATCCGCTATTCTCCTTATCCTCCATACGAAGTATTGGAAACGAATGAAATAACCGCCGAAGAATTACAATACGCAAGACAATTATCCCGGTTACTCGACGGTTACTACAACACTCCTGTCTGGCAAAAGATCACACGCCAATTAATATTATCAGAATCCGGATTTTTAAAAAGCTTTTTGAACTTTCTTATCGCTTCCGATGTAATAGACAAGCCTTTAAGTATAGAGAAAAGAGGTCTGCTCCTTTACGATTTCTGTAAACAGGTATATCCCGAATATACCGTCCACGTATCTGTTGCATGGATTATTGCCGGACTTTCCTTAAAAAAAGCTCCTGCGGAAAAAGTCATAACAAAACATCAAAATCCCCCGTCTTCATGGAATATTTTACAAGGGAAATATAAAGATTCCCTAAAACTTTGCCGCTTACCTCACAAAACGGGTAATTATTGGTTCGGATTCGAACTTGAAACACAAACTCATGTACCGGTCTTTATCGCCGAAAATTAAAGTATTACAGATTTTTATATTATATACGTTTTTAAGAAGAACTTACATTCTTTACCGTTTATATTCTCTATATTTGCAAACAATCAATAAATGCGGCACATGGAGTTAAAATATAACAATATCGATTACCTAAATGAATCGATTTCAGTTTTACCCCAAGAAGACAAAGAGAAATTAAAATCTATATTATCGGAAAATTTCTACAAAAAAGGAGAAATTATCAGCAGTGTAAAAGAGATCGAAGAGCATATATATATTATCTCCCAAGGCGGAGCCAGAGTTTTTTATCTTAAAGACGGGAAAGAAATTACTTTTTCATTCGCTTTTGATCAAGACTTGATCCTCTGTCTCAATTCGCAAATCAATAAGCCCGAACTGCCTAAAATCATCGAGTTCCTCGAAGATTCTCATGTAATAACCATAAATATCAATTTATTTTCACAGCCCTTAAAAATAAGAGATATTACAACAGCACAACGTATAAACCGCATTCTGCTCGATTACAGCTATTTCCTGGAAGAAAGAATCATTAATTTACAATGCAGAAGCGCCCGCGAAAGGTATGAATGGGTCGTGACGCGTTACCCTCGTTTATTACAACGAGCTACATTAGGACAAATTGCCTCGTTCTTAGGAATCACCCAAGAAACGATCAGTCGGATACGTTCCGAAAAATACCCACTTTGATTAAATTAACCGATATGTTAATTTTAATGGGTTAAAATCGTTAATTTAACACGGCATTTAACGAGATTTACAATCTTAAAAGAATTATTTTTGACATATATCAAAATACAATTCCTTTTATCACGGTACATTTGTACCCAGATTTAGATTGTTTAATTTTTAAGGTATGAAAGTTGATAAATTTGTATGTGGAAGTTAATTCCGCACCAACAGATACATTCTGTTTTTACAATATAAAATAGGTATTAGATATATATAAATATGAAAATTCGAAAAGCTATGATTATTCAATCACAACGAGTAATTTTATCGACAGCAATATGCTTGTCACTTTTTTCATGCGGTAAACAACAACAGAGTGGATTTAACATGGTAAAGGAATTTCCTGTAACCACTTTACAGCCGGAATCAGTAGAACTGAATACTTCCTATCCGGCAACAATCAAAGGTCGTCAAGATATAGAAATCAGACCTAATGTCAGCGGATTCATTACACAACTTTGTGTAGATGAAGGTGCAACTGTTCACAAAGGACAACTTCTATTCGTTATAGATCCTGTCCAATATGAAGAAGCAGTTAAAGTTGCCGAAGCAGCAGTTAAAGTTGCTGAAGCTAATGTAGCCACAGCCCAACTAACAGCAGACAACAAAGCGGAACTGGCAAAAAAGAACATTATCAGCGATTATGACAAACAGATGGCATTCAATACTTTGGCTACTCAAAAAGCAGCATTGGCACAAGCAAAAGCCCAATTAATCAATGCCAAACAAAATTTATCATATACTAAGGTAATCAGTCCGTCCAACGGTGTTGTCGGAACGATTCCCTTGCGTGTGGGAAGTTTAGTGAGCCCTGGTTCGGTAACTCCATTGACAACCGTTTCCGATAACTCTGAGATGTTTGCCTATTTCTCATTAAACGAAAAGCAGATTCTCGAATTGGCACGTGAACATGGAGCAAACAACTTAGTACAAAATCTTCCGGAAGTTCAACTAAAATTATCTGATGGAACTTTGTATAATCAAAAAGGGAAAATCGCCACAATCAGCGGAATTATAGATCAGTCAACAGGGACTTCCAACTTGCGTGCAGCATTCCCAAACCCCGACCAGTTGCTTCGTAGCGGGAATACGGGAGACATACTTGTTCCGATAAAGCTCGATTCTGCCATCTTAGTTCCACAAGCTGCGACATATGAAATGCAAGATAAACGATTTGTGTATATCGTACAAGATGACTCTACCGTAAAAAACACGGAAATAAAGATACTGAATGTAAATGACGGAAAAAACTTTGTAGTAACATCAGGACTAAAAGCAGGAGACAGAATCGTTCTTGAAGGCGCAGGAACACTAAAAGACGGTGCTCAAATAAAACCGATCTCACCCGAAGAGGCTGCTGCTAAACTGAAAGCAATGACACAAACACAAACTGCCGGGAAAAATAAATAATAAATTCATAAACAGTATATAAAGATATGAAGCTAGATAAATTTATAAACCGCCCTGTGCTTTCGACGGTTATTTCCATTTTGATAGTCATTTTGGGAATATTAGGGTTGGTATCCCTGCCTATCACGCAATATCCGGATATTGCCCCTCCTACCATACACGTATCCGCAACTTATACGGGTGCTAATGCACAAACGGTACTGAACAGTGTGATCGCCCCTCTGGAAGAACAAATCAATGGAGTGGAAAACATGATGTACATGACGTCTACCGCCTCAAATAACGGAGATGCAGGCATTGATGTTTACTTTAAACAAGGCACAGATCCCGACATGGCTGCGGTAAACGTACAAAACCGTGTTACCAAAGCGCAAGGATTCTTACCTGCAGAAGTTACTCAAATCGGTGTGACGACACAGAAACGCCAAACCAGTATGTTGTTGGGATTCGCTATTTATAGTGAGGATGACCAATATGATATAAAATTCCTTGAAAACTACGCAAATATCAACATTATACCTGAAGTAAAACGTATTCCCGGTGTAGGAGATGCAATGGTAATGGGTGCAGACTACTCTATGCGTATTTGGCTGAAACCGGATGTCATGGCACAATATAAATTGATGCCGACCGATGTATCTGCCGCCTTAGCAGAACAAAATATAGAGGCCGCTCCCGGTCAGTTCGGTGAAAACGGAGACCAATCGTTCCAATATGTGATGCGATATAAAGGACGGTTACAAACCGAAGAAGAGTTTGGAGACATCGTTATCAAAGCTACTGAAAACGGAGAAATCTTACGGTTAAAAGATATTGCTACAATTGAACTTGGCCGATTGACTTATGGTTTTAATAACCGCGTTAACGGTCATACGGGTGTAACCTCTATTATTTTCCAGACCGCCGGATCGAATGCAACCCAGATCATCAAAGACATAGAAGCCTATCTTGCCCAAGCGGAAAAACAATTCCCGGCAGGAATAAAAACCGAAGTATTATTAAATGCCAATGACTTCCTTTTCGCCTCTATCGAAGAGGTTATCAAGACTTTAGTCGAAGCGTTTATTCTCGTATTCTTTGTAGTATACATATTCTTACAAGACTTCCGTTCTACATTGATTCCGGCTATTGCTATTCCGGTAGCCCTCATCGGAACATTCTTTGCTTTGTACCTGATCGGATTCAGTTTGAACTTGTTGACTCTATGTGCTATGGTGCTTGCCATTGCGATAGTCGTCGATGATGCGATAGAAAGATTGGCAAAGGACATTACAGATCGGCAGACGGATACAGGACAATGCGGTTTGGCCTTACGCATCACGGTGGTACCCCCGCACACATAAACCTGGAGGTATGGAGAAATCCCGTAGCCAAAGGTGTAAGAAATAAAATTGTAAAGAATATTCATATCTTTTTCAGGTAGGTGATAGTTTGAAATTCAATTATATGTCATCAACCAATATGGACTGGCACGAAAATAGCTATATCAAAGTCGAACAAGCAAATGCACATCTTACGCGAATAACTGTCAATCGCGAAGGACTGCTATCTTTGTCGGAGCATTTCAAAGCGCTTGCGAATAGCGGTAACGAATCTTGTTGCTATGAAGAATGGCCTGGCGATCTGGAGGAAGGATCTGTAACGCTTGAAATTGTGAGAGTAGATTGTGCTGGGAGAAGAAATTCATAACACTGCATCACCCGTTTCCAACATTCTGGTCTCGCTAACATTGGTTATCATGGACAATCTGACGGTAATCCAGTCACAATACTTCTCTTTTGATAGCGTTTGGCAAGGGGGATTTTCATAAAAGTGCAGGAAATAATCGGACAAAGACGCACAAGTGTCAG